>JABAHQ010000544.1_pt1 | contig 45830 bp, 44 predicted proteins | sample 7062091 | NCBI WGS metagenome assembly JABAHQ01 (sample SAMN14534359, study PRJNA622989) | marine sediment metagenome | biome: marine biome [ENVO:00000428]; feature: marine pelagic biome [ENVO:01000023]; material: deep marine sediment [ENVO:00002113] | place: India: Gulf of Kutch | collected... | reverse complement strand
CCGCACGACGGATAAACGCTTATACGTTAGGACGTCGTCAGGTCCTCTCGGGGGATGAAGATGCCGCGATGTCCCGGCTGCGGAAAGCTAGTGCTAACGGAGCTGGCCGCCCTGTCAGCGGTAATGAATTGCCGGAACTGCAATACTAGGATGGTGCGAGTGAAATGGACTTTCTACAAAGAGCTTATAGTGACAGCTGTTTTCATAACCGCCATGTGGTTTGGCTTTTGGATCGGCGTGACCATTGAAGGCAGGGGCTTCTTGTCGCTCTCTACCCTGGTGGGAATCGGCGTGGGGTTCTTCTTTGCGTACACCCAACTTGAAACTCAGAGGCAGGTTTAGCACCGTCCTAACAAGCGCGTGAAGCTGACGCCGCTAAGCCTTGCAGGCATTGATGAAGGTTGAGGCGTCGCAGCTTACGCGCGCGTTAGACATCTTTCACGATGGAAATTCGCGGAGCCGTTGAAAAGGTTGTTCTAGGGTTCCTGATGGGACTGGGGTTTGCCACCGCCTTGGCGGCAGTCGTTGCGGTGTGGGATGCGCTGGAAAGCGAGCAGTACCTGTCTGCGGAGTCAGGCGTAGAGGTGATTGAGCATCGCGAAATGTCCACTGGTTACGGGCTTCGGGTTGTCGGTACAGTCAAGAACGGTGGAGAGGCCGCATGGCGGAACGTCCAGGTCTCCGTGAAGTTCTATGATAATGACGGAAACTTCCTAGGCAGTTTCGAGGACTATGTCGATGGTGTGTTGCCGCCTGGAGAAGTCAAAGAGTTCAGTGTCGAGTGTGGCTGGGAGAAAAGGCCACTTCCACCTTACGGGAAGTACATCGTTGATGTGGTCGATGGTTATAGAGCCTGACACGATGCCTAACAATCGGCTGGAGTACGCGCGCTGTGCGCGCCGGACATCCGCACCGCTTCGCGGTGCCCTGGCCCCTCAGCCAGCTCGCTAGGCGTCAGGACAATGGCCCATCGTGGTATCATTCGTTCGAAGAGTAAGAAAACCGATCGCCTACCCGTGGACGCCTCAAAGCTGAATATGGGCAATACGTGCGACTTCCCTCCTGAATACTATTACGACCTTGAGTTCGATTGCGTTGATTGCGGAACCCGAGAAGTCTGGACAGCTGCTCAGCAGAAGTGGTGGTATGAGGAGGCAGGTGGATACTTCTTCTCCACTGCCATACGGTGTCGACAATGCAGGAAGAGGGAGCGCAAGCGAAAGAACGAGGCCAGGATCCGTGCGGACCACGAACCAGACGCCTAACTCCAACGTTATGTGTGCTCATGAGACGGATTTTGTACATGCTGCAAGGTTGCTATGCCGGTCTTGTGCTGCTATCCGGATGCGCGGAAAGCTCAGTTCAATGGACGGAGTGGCCAATTGCTCCAGGCGCAGAGAATATTCGGCAATACCCTCTTGGGGACGAAGGAGCGCACCAGATCTCCTTTGAGGTGCATGCGGGATACCCAAGCAAAGCGGTGGCAGAGTTCTATTCACGGAAAGTAGAGAGCCCTTGGGTGCGCTGTTACAGCGATATGAAGTGGCAATCTTTCGGGGACGCCACTCAGACACCTGCTGCATTTGTCCACCAAATGCTGTTGCACTGGGTCAATTACGAAGAGGATCGTTTGCTCCTTCTTGGCATTCGTTATATTTCAGAGGACGCCACATATCGGGAGTTTCCTGATAACAAGACCCAGAGAGTCCATTTGGTGGAGTATCGGCAACTTAGCGTAGAAGAAGCGGTGTCGGCGTTAGGGCTAGATTGTGAGCATACATAACATGTCGGCCGTGGTTGCGGGATCGCGATTTAATCCTATTCGACTACCGAGGACTGCGCACCACCAAGCGGCCTCTCGCCTGTAGGAGCCTCCGTCACTTTTGGTTGTCGTGGTTTGCCTATGAAGAATACACAGAGCGGTTCGAGAGATGCGCGCAATATCTCCACGGCAGGGGACGCGAACTCAGCGGTTATGACACTGTGAGCATCGCCGTTGATGGACACGAGCTTGTGAGCGCGCTGGGTTTGGATAAGGTCAATATCTGGTCGGAGTCTTATGGCACCCGGGTAGGCTCCGAGTGGATGCGTATGCACCCGGAAGACTTGCGGGCCGTGACAATGTACGCGGTCCTAACTCCCGAAGCAGGAAATTGGGGGTATTCTTTCCCTAAGAATCTGTACGGAACGATGAAGAAGGTATTTTCCGCTTGTGCGCGGGACGAACGTTGCCGGGCGAAGTATCCGGAACTCGAGCGAAAGTTCCGTGAGGCCCTGGATAGGCTAAACGACAGCCCTTTGGAGGTTAATATCGACATAGAGCGGCTGGGTTTGCCTAACAGGTGGCTGCCTACGCGCACCCTGGTAGTGGATGACGTACTGTTCGTCAGCATACTTGCTATGGCGGCTTCGCATTGGGAAGGTGTCCGGAAGATGCCGATGCTCATTGAAGCCGCCCTGGAAGGGCAGAAAGAACCGATCACCCAATTTATTGAGGAGCGCATTCTCAGCGACACGCTCTCATTCCTAGAACCGGTGCAGTATAAAGTATTGCATTGCAACGATCTCGGCCCCACAGACCCAGAGAGATGGGCCAAGGAGACGCGGGACGTCAGGTTTCTTGGCCGGTGGTTGGATGGAGAGGGCGTTTGCAACGACCTGCCATACAAAATACGCCCGGCCTTACCAAAGACGAAGGTGGTAAGTGATGTGCCGACCCTGATGCTCGTAGGGGCGTCCGATCCGGTTACGCCACCAGAATAGGCCGAGAGTGCACTCGAGGGCTTATCGCGGGGGCAGGTCTATGTTTTCCCCTTCCGATCCCACCTCGTCGGCGAATCCCATTGTGCTGCCCAGGTCACCCTGTCGTTTCTCGAGGAGCCCCAGAGAGAGGCAGAGCACAAGTGCGTTGAGGAATCCAGAGCTTTGGGGCTGAAGTACGAGCTCTTCTACTGAGTGATTGGCCGACCAATCATCGTTTCTCATGGCAGCGCATGGTGGCAGTCGTCGCTTACTTTGGACGGCTGCTCTTGATTAGGGAGCGGACCTTCCAGAAGCGCCCTAGAAAGGCTGCTTAGGGTCGCGAGCTGCCGACAGACTCCTAACTGGCAGTGGTCGCTTCGTTGCATCGCATCAGACGGCTCATGGCTCACGGCCAGAAGGTCATTGGGTGAGTGGAAAGCACGTATCGAGACCGACTGCAGGTTCGCTCGGTCGTTCAAATGGAGGAGAAGTGACCCAGCCTCGATCTCCCTGACCCGTGCTTGCCACTTGGCTTTCACTCGGCGGTGTCTTTCTCAATCCACGAGGCCGGGCCCAAGCCTCCTGCTCGGTCTTGGGACGCCCCACAGGAGGAGGCTACGCTTAGAGGTGAGATGGATGTCTGACAGGAGGAGAACCATGATCCTGCTAACCGTTATGTATCCAGTCCAGCCAAACTCGGAATTTGACATGGACTATTATCTCAACAGCCACATACGAATGGTGGCTGACCGGTGGGGAACAATGGGGATGCAGGGTGCCCAGATCGCGAGGGGTCTGTCAGGCGCTGATCCGGAATCTCCCGCCACCTACCAAATCATTGCCATGGTCCAGTTCGAATCACTCGACGCTTTACAGAATGCCTTCGCCGCTTACGGTGAGGAGATTTTCGGAGATGTGCCCAGCTTCACCGATGTCAGTCCGGTTGTGCAGATCAACGAGATTATCGGGTGATACACGGTGAAATTTACCGTCTTGGTTATGGCTTCGGCTCTCGGCCAGAAGCGGTCATTCGAGGAATGCGAAAAGCTTCCACAGAGCCGGCGTACTTTCGGGGCTCTGTCCGTTAGGCGGATTGCGCGCCGATTAGACACCGCTTGCGGTGGTTTCGGAACCCAGGCTGTTCTATGACGCGGGCGTGATATTCTGATTGAAGCGAAAGAGGTTCCGCGGATCGTGTTTTTGCTTGATCGCTGCCAAGCGCGCATAGTTGGGACCGAAGGTATTCTGAACAAGCTTTTCCCCTTCCTCGCCCAGGCCGGGGAAGTTGAGATACATGCGCCCATGATGGGAATGAGGCTGCATGCGTTGCCAGAAGTCCCGCGTCCAGGCGATATTACGTTCGTCATCTGAAGCTTCGTTCCAAATGGAATCGATCGACAACATGTAAGGCATAGATCGATCCCCGAATGCCGTGGCTTCTGCAGATACGCGTGCGGTCGCGCCGCCGAAATTCCAAATCGAGCCAAGGGTATTTGGCGACGGGGGCGCAGCGTTCCCTTCCAGAATCATTTGGATGATATTGTCGGGAAGCCCGTTCAGATAATGGCTCTTCCAGTAACATCGATGCTGACCAAACGGTACGACGGTATCGAAGAGCTTCTGGACCTCACAGTATTCCATTAATCCAGAGAAGTCGGTGACCGGTTCAGCTAGATCGCGCAGCGGCTGCAGCAGTTTCTCGCCCTCCGCAGCATCACCGGCATAGACGGCGGCCATTGTATAGACCCGCTTGCCCCAAGCTTCCTGCGGAAACTCGGGATCCTCTGGAACCGTAGAGAATTCGATGATCGATCCTATGTCGTCGTTCTTATCGGCCAGGAAGTCGCGCCAAAAACGAATCGGCTCAGGTCCTGCCTCGATTGGATAGATCGGCGCGCAGAACATGACGGTGGGTCCGACCGGGTGCAAAGCAAATTCAAACATCGTTACCACCCCAAAATTGCCGCCACCGCCACGCAATGCCCAGAATAAATCCTCGTTTTCGGTATTACTCGCTCGAAGGAGCTGACAGTCCGCGGTGACAACTTCGGCTGACAGCATGTTGTCGATACTGAGGCCATAACGGCTTCTAAGCCACCCTATACCACCGGACAACGTAAGGCCGGCCACGCCGGTGTCCGAGATAAGTCCGCCTGGCGTTGCTAATCCAAAAGCTTGCGTCTCTCGATCAACGTCACCCCACGTCGCACCCCCCTCAACCCACGCTCTGCGGGCCTGAGGGTCGACGCGTACGCTCCGCATAAGTGAGAGATCGATCATGAGGCCACCGTCGCAGACGGCATACCCGGCGACGTTGTGAGCACCCCCGCGAATGGATATGGGCAAGTGTTGATCGCGCGCGAAAGATACTGCGTCAATCACGTCAGCCACGCCCTTACATCGTGCGATGATGTGAGGCCGACGATCAATCATAGCATTCCACACGGCTCGTGCGTGATCGTACCCCTTATCGGTGGGGGCTAAAACGTCGCCGCGCATAGACTCACGCAGCGCCTGGATAGCTGCGTCCCGATGATCCGCGACTGACGGTGAAACGGTGCGCCGCTCGGTCATGTCTGAACTCCTATCCACCGGGGCCCTCGCGCTCTGTCCCCGTGGTTTCAGAGGCTTCGCGGTGGGAGATTAGGCTTGGCGTGCGGCCGCGCCAAGAGGCAGAATGTACACAAACAGGGCAAATGTGACATCGTCAGGCGAAGAGGGTACCCCTATGTCGGACGATAGAAGACCTCTTATATCACTACTTTCTGCGCGAGAGACCTCCCCCTCGGTACTCTATGGGCTCTACGACGTATTGGCGACGGCCGGCGTTATTTTTCCCGAGCTGACTACAGGGCAACCGGGGGAGCCGGTGCTGGACGTCAAGATCGTAGCCGCTGCGGAGACGCCGTTCCGTTGCTTTGGGGACGTAATGGTCGAACCGCACGCTTGCATTGACGAGGTGGACGGCACAGACGTGGCGATCGTATGCGACATGTACACGCCCATAGACTCGCCTCCGCGCGAGCGCTACCCGCGGGAAATCGATTGGCTCAGGCGAATGTACGCCAACGGAGCAATCCTTGCCTCCGTGTGTTCGGGTTCCCTCGTTCTAGCGGAGACCGGTCTTCTGGACGGCTTGGAGGCTACGGGGCACTGGGCTTATCGCCAAATGTTTCGTGAGCATTACCGGAAGGTGAAGTGGAGGGAAGATTCGATCCTGAGCCTCACGGGAGAGCGAAAGCGGATCGTGACAGCCGGCGGGGTCACCGCCTGGCAGGACCTGGCTCTCTACCTGATCGCGCGGCTCTGCGGTTCGTACCACGCAATCAACACCGCAAAGGTGCACCTATTATCAAGTCACACCGACGGACAATTGCCCTTCGCCGTCCTGACTCAGCGTATCCAACACACTGACGCAGTGATCAGCGATTGCCAGATGTGGATTGCCGAAAACTATGCATGTTCTAACCCAGTCGGTCGGATGTCCGATCGTTCAGGCCTTAAGCCTCGTACGTTTGCACGCCGTTTCCGGGCCGCGACCGGTTACCAACCGATGGATTACGTCCATGCTCTGCGCATCGAGGAGGCAAAGCAATCACTGGAGACGGAGAGCTTAAGCATCGACGAGATCGGTACTGCGGTTGGCTACGAAGACTCGACGTTCTTCCGCCGCTTGTTCAAGCGCAAAACAGGCCTGACGCCAGCGGCCTACCGAAGAAGGTTTGCACGGATTTCGGGACTCGAAGGTTTGTTGGGCAGTGGCCACAGCTTAAGATTTAAGGAAGACGAAACAGTGAATTGCGAGCCGGAGGTTTCGGAGGATGAATCGTCCTAGGACGCATGAGGCGCTAACTGATTCAACAGGGCACTTCGCCGGGTCGTTAGAACCGCCCACCCACGATGAAGGTCCGGTTTGGGTCGGTAAGCACCCTTCGGCGCGAGCGGCGGAATTCTGGTACCTCAGCAACCTGGAGGGACCGGACAATGTCTTCCGGTCAAATCAACGGCCACGCCAAGGCTCCCCGAAGCGCGTGGAACAAGGACAAGCTCGTTGGCCCGAAGCCTCCGCTCAAGCCCAAGGAGATCTGGGCGATCCGCATCCGGCTTCAGCTGGCCAAGCAAACCCGGGATCTCGCGCTTTTCAACCTAGCCCTTGACAGCAAGCTTAGGGGTTGCAATCTCGTCCGTCTTCGCGTCGGTGATCTCGTACACGGCGGTCGGATCGTCACCCGCGCTACCGTGGTGCAGTGCAAGATCCGGCAGCCTGTCCGGTTTGAGCTCACCGAGCAGACGCGCGACGCCGTCCACGCGTGGACCGCGCAAGCGCGTCTGCAGGCGAAGGGGTACTTGTTCCCGAGCCGCTTAAGCCGATTACCGCATCTGTCCACGCGCCAGTACGCGAGGATCGTAAAAGGGTGGGTCTCGCTTATCGGCCTAAACCCTGAAGAGCACGGAACGCATTCGCTGCGACGCAGCAAGGCGACGATGATCTACCGCAGAACGAAGAACCTGTGGGCGGTCCAGCTGCTGCTGGGCCACACCAAGCTGGAAAGCACGGTTCGCTACCTGGGAATCGAGGTCGAGGATGCCCTGGAAATGGCTGAGCAGACCGAGATCTAAGTCCTGACCGGCCGGAGGCGATCCCCGGAGGAGGGCCGCTTACCGGCCAGAAGGGGAAGTTCAGGAGCTTCCCTCTTAAAACGCAGTTGCCATTACCTTGAGCCAATCGACAACTCGTTCGGCAAGATAATTACGGTGACAACATCGACGATCCTTACATGAATAGCGTAAGCCGCACATTTTCGACAAGTGGGAGTGACACATGGCAGCAGAGAGAGTAGCGATAATCACCGCCGGAGGAAGTGGTATGGGAGCCGGTGCGGCACGGAAGTTGGCAGCCGACGGATTTCGTGTCGCTATCCTATCCTCCTCTGGCAAGGGAGAGGCTCTTGCGAAGGAACTTGGCGGTCTTGGCGTGACGGGGTCCAACCAGTCGAATGACGACCTAAGGCAATTGGTAGACCAGACCACAGAGAAGTGGGGGCGCGTCGATCTGCTTGTGAACAGCGCGGGACACGGCCCAAGAGCGCCGATACTCGAACTCTCGGACGAGGATTGGCACCGGGGTTTGGAAGTCTACTTTCTTAATGTCGTTCGTCCGAGCCGACTGGTAACGCCCATCATGCAACGGCAGAAGTCCGGTGTGATCATCAACATCTCCACCTTCGCCGCATTTGAACCCGATCCCGTTTTTCCGACTTCTGGCGTGTTCCGGGCAGGGCTGGCCGCCTACACAAAGCTGTTCGCCGACAAATACGCTCCGGAGAATATCCGTATGAACAACGTGTTGCCCGGCTTCATCGACAGCTTGCCGGAAAAGCAGGAGTTCCGCGACCGCATCCCGATGCAGCGCTACGGAAGAACTGAGGAAATTGCTGACGTGATCGCGTTTCTGGCTTCCAGTGGCGCTAGCTACATTACAGGACAGAACATCCGGGTTGATGGTGGAATTACCCGGTCAGTCTGACAAGAGAATCACAAACCTTATGCCTTCGATCCTTCACCAGCATTGCCGATTTCCGTAAGTTGATCCGGCGCCAGAAGGATAAAAGAGGCTTGTCCGCGCGGGATGCAGCACGGGCAAGGATTCCCGTACGTCCGCTTAGGGGTCGATACTGGACCGTTTCGCGTGAGTTCAGAGGGACGGCACGGCCCCACCGGGAAGCGCCATACCGTTGTCAGGAGGAGTTGCCGCTTCACACCAGGCGCAGGCGAATCTCTTCTTGCTCCCACGCACCGGAAACGATCCTCCGATAGTCTTTGCCTTCGTACGGGCCGACCTGCTCTTTGAGGGGAGCGAAAAACCCTTTCTTGCGTTCGGGGTTCGCCGCGAAATCCCTCAGTAGTTCGTCATGGTAGTGAAGCTGGTGCAAACCGATCATGGCGGCCCGACCATGATTCGACGGCATCCACTTGCGTTTCCAGGTCTTCATGTCCTCGATTTCCTGACGCATCGTCACAGGGTCCGGCAGCCGATGCTTGCCCTTGAGGAGCTCGGCTAGCCACCTTGCCTGCAGGTTGTAGGTGAGAATCGATGCGTAGGTAAACGCATTGCAGCCGAGGAAAACCATGTTCGCCGCATCCGGATGGATCATGTGGCGATACAAATAATAGCCGTCCAAATTGCCCTCGGCCGGGGAACTCGGGGAGATAGGGTCGGTCAGAGAATGTACCGACACAGATCACTGCGAGATCGAACTGGGCTTGGTGCTCTTCACCATCCTCTCGATACGTGACTCTCCAGCCGTCTTGCCCATCCTCGCGGGCCGACACCCGGGTAACCTCCGTGCCGAAACGAATGTGCGACGAGACCCCGAACTCGTTGCAGTAGTCGACGAGATATTTCTGAATTATGGGTCCCGGCGTAAAGTTGAGCGTATCGGCAGGAAGTGGCCGAGCAGCATCCTGGCAGTCGAGATACCAGCCACACCCGCCCCGATGATGGCTACCGTCTTCACGGCCTCCAAGCTCATGGAATAATCCCCCCGCTGGGGCCGAGCTCAGTACCAGCTGGACGGGCGCTTCGAATCAACTTTGCAATCAGATACGGATAGACATAAAGCGCGTGCACAAGGTCCAACGTCACGCCTACAATCCAGCAACTCCAAAGGACCGCGCTAAGCATCTGTGGTCTGCTCCTTCGCGGGCACTGCAGCCGTTTCTCGTCATCACGGCGACCCTAAATATTTCAGCGAATACAAGATTCTGCTACTACAACCAGCCTCGCTGGTACCCAGGATTGGTGATATCCCACCGCGGTGGGGTCGTGGCCCGCGCCACCGGCGGTACAATACAAACCGCCGCGGCCAGTGCAGTGCGAACCTACGGATCAGACAGTTCACGCCTGGACCGCGTAAGCGCGTCTACGAAAGCGACGAAGTTTTATGAGTGTCAGCAACATCCGAGGCTCATTCAAATGGAGGATAGATCGGTGTGTTCCGTCCTGCAGCACCCTCCAACGCGGACATCCTGGTACGGGCGGACGGACGGAGCTTAGGGCTGCTCGCGGCCAAGCGGTCATCAGCGAGCGCAAGAACAAGAAGGAGTGATTTGAACGTCCGCTTCACGTTCGGTTCCTGCCGCCCACTCGCGGGGTTTCCTTCATTTGGGTGAACACTGTCCTGTCCGCGTTGATAAATGTCTCGCCCGCACCATAAAAACAGTGAGACGAATAACACCCCACAATGTACGTCCTCGCAGTCTAGCGGGCACCGCCTTAGCGTAGCGACAGTCCGTTTGTAACGCGTAGACAAAGACAACCGGCCGTAATAATGACGCGGTTACCGTGTATTTCGCTTTATATCTACTTAAATTCATTTATTGAGCTGCTCCATGCCTGATCAGCTCAGTCCAGTGATCGACCTTTGAGCACAACATGAGCGGTGCTGGAGGAGCCACTTGCAGCACCGCTCCTGTTTGCTAATTTTTAATTTGGAGGAGATTTCCATATGTAAGGAACCCTGGGTAGAGGGGCAAGTGTTGTGTGCCTGCCCGAGGGGTGCGTACGTACGAGCGAACCGCCGCCAACTTCCCGTTGGTGGAACAGGTTCGGTTTTTTTGTGCTAATTCATTTCGAGGAGGAACATGCGAGGAAAACCAAAGAATCCCAAAGGCTATTGGCCGGAAGGATTCGGATGAGAGCGAAACGTCTGCTGACCTGTGGGCTGGTATCTTTCGCGATGCCGATGGCGAGGGCGACCTTGGCCGACGTCAGTATGCTGGGAACGGATCTTGTCGCGCGCGGAGAACGGCTTTTCTTTGATGACGTGACTCCCAGGTCCTGGACAAGGTTGGGGCGACACTCAACTCTCGTTCGAACACTCCTCGAGTGTCTTTCGCGCTGATGCAAGATTGGAGTATGGGAGGACTCCCTCGCCCAAGGTCCAGCCTGTGCTCCGACACATCTTGCCAAAAACGCACGACGCAGGTGGCCTCTCGCGTCCAGGGAACGCAAGCATTACGGCAGCGTAGGAGGGTGGAGATGAAAACATTGGCGTTTAGACGAAAGTCTGAGAGAAGGCGTCGCGTATCGCCGCTCGCTATTCTCGCCTTTCTCACCTTCGCGGGGGCAGCCGACGCCCAGATAGCAGGAAACCCCGCATGTCCCGGCGAGGAGGTCTTCTTCGAGCCAAACCCGGCGGACATTATCGTGCCTCCAGGGTACGAGGTCGAGGTGTTCGCGTCGGGGCTCAACTTTCCCACCAATATCGCCTTTCGGGGGAACACGCGGAGTTTCGAGGTGTTCGTGACTGAAGTCGGCACCGGGCTCCCGGGCCGTTGTAACGGTGCCGAGTTCTTCGAGTCAGAGACTGGGTTGCCCGCCGCCGAGAATCCTTTCCTCCCCCAGGTGAGAGTGTTAGATCAGTTCGGCAACACCCTCCGGATCCTCGGACGGCCGCCTAGCGTCGCTCAGCGAGGTGATCCGGAATTTCTACACGCACCGACGATCGGTGTCGCCTTCGAGCGGGAATTCCAAGGAGGGCGCCTGTTCGTGACCGACTCGCGCCAGGGCGTCCGGGGCGCGCTCGGGCCGAAGAACTCCTCGCGGGTCGTCGAGCTGGACCCCGGGAACGGCGCGGTGACGGAGCTCATCACCGGGCTGCCTACGGGAGATCACCCGACTGAGCAGATCACAATTCGAGACGGCTTTCTGTACTGGTCGCAGGGCTCGGTCACCAACACCGGCGTCGTCGGTCATGACAACGGCGCTCCCGTCGGCGGTCCTGCCGAGGACGAGACCGGCACGCAGCATGAGATCCCCTGTGAGGACGTGATGCTCAGCGGCAACGGCTTCGACTCGGGAGATGGTCACGTGACGGGCGGCTTCCTGCCTCACGGCCAGCCGGGCGTCGAGGGACAAGTGGTGCCGGCTTTCACGGGCGCGACCCAGGCGGGCATGTGTAGCGGCGCCATTCTGCGCGCCAGCTTGGGGGACCCGCAGGAGACCGTGGAGCCGGTCTCATGGGGCTACCGCAACCCCTTCGGTATCCGCTTTGCCCCGGATGGCCATCCGCTCAGGGGCGCTCTGTTGATCACCGAGAACGGCGAGGACGAGCGTGGGGCGCGCCCCACCAACCAAGCGCCGGATCGCCTACACGTGGTCTCGAAGAAGGCCATCAAGAAGGGGGAGCTGGACTTCCATGGGTGGCCCGATCGATTCGGGTTCCTCGATTCCACCCAAGCCATCTTCACGCCCATCGGAGGACCGGGTGACGACAATCCCGCGGGGCCCGGGTCGCCCGTCGGGCAACCGGTCGCGCCTCTGCTGCAGAAGCCGCCGCAGCCGCCGGTCTCGCCCCTGGCCATCGAGGAGACGGATGTGGCGGTGGTGGGCCTCGATTTCGCGCCGGGCACGTTCGCCGGCGGCGGCAACCCGGGAAACGAGGTCGTAGCCGGTGACGCGCTAGTTACCCGTGAGGGCGATTTCGGCTTCTCGCCGCCGAACGGTGACCCCATCATCGGCCATGACATAGAAAGGGTTCACTTCCTGGGCAGCCCGAGCGGCGACCCGAAGGACGTGCGTTGGGTGCGCGAGCGCTTCGCCTTCAACTGCCGGGAAGAGGATCAGTTCACGGATTTGGAAGGAACCAAGCGTTGCTCGCAGCCCGCCAACCAAGCGTTCGTCGACCAAATAGGCGGGATCAATCGACCGGTGGACGGCAAGTTCGGGCCGGACGGCGCTTTCTACCTGGTCGACTTCGGCGCGGTGCGTGACTTCGGTCAGGCTACGCCGGGAAGCCAGTTCCAGATCGGCGACGACGCGCCGCTCGTCCAGATTCCGGGCACGGGCGTCATCTGGCGCATCTCCCGCACGGACTAAGAAGAATCCGAGTTTGGCGGCGAAGACAAGGGCGATTCGATCACGGACCGGACAGGGGCCCAGAACCATAATTGTTCGCTTCAGTTGCCGCTTACCTCCCGCCCGTGTGCACTACGGAAAGTCTGCTCACGGGCGGTGCATTATTTAACGTTGACGCCGTAAACCGCGCACGTCATACGAATTGTTAGTGAATGACCGCTCCAGTCAACAGGAGCGGACGTTCCAGGAGCACATCCCGAAGGGCTGGTTAGGACGCAAGCGGACATGTCGTGCAGGTGCGATCAACGAGGGAGCCCTGCCTCCGGAATGTGGAGGGCGGTCGGCCGGAAACGGGGCGTCGGCGAAATCGGCGTCAGGGCGGCTAAGAACGTCTCTGGCAGCATTTGCCGGGGCAGATGACGGCGTGGACGTAACGCCTGCACGATACTCCGGCGGCGACGGCAACCCCGTGGCATTGCCACACCAACTCGTGACAGCAGGAGCGCGGTGTCACACTATGCACGCTCTTGGGGGCGGGCCCGGACGCGCGGAGATGAAGGCGACGACGTGTTCGTCATCAAGAGCCCGGTCGGCGGAGGGGACGGGCAAGTCGCGGTTTGTTGAACCCTTTTTGCCCCCCCAGATCTCGGCCGACGCCTTATCATGTTCCGGAGTTATCGTCGAGCGGAGGCAGCGATGCGTATGCGGCCAGTCTGGCCCTTGCTCTTGTTCGCCGCGGCCATGAGCATGGCCGTCGAGACCCGGGCAGATCTCAGCCTGAGCTCGCCGGCATTCGGCGACGGCGAGACCATTCCCACCGTCTACACCTGTGACGGGCGCGACGTCTCGCCGCCCTTGCAATGGCGCGGGGTACCCAGGGAGGCGCGTACCCTGGCTTTGGTTGTTGACGATCCCGACGCCCCAGCCGGGACCTGGGTGCACTGGGTGGTGTACAACATCCCGCCCGACACCGCCGGACTGCCGGAGGACACCGCTTCGGCCGATCTCCCCGCGGGCACCCGCGAGGGCGTAAACAGCTGGGGGCGCACGGGCTACGGCGGTCCCTGTCCGCCTTCGGGCGAGCATCGCTACATGCACAAGCTCTACGCGCTGGACAAGGTGCTGTCGGATCTCGGCAACCCGAGCAAGGCAGAGCTCGAGCAGGCCTTGATGGGACACCTCATCGAACGCGCCCGGCTGATCGGCACCTACGAGCGCTGATATCCTGCCGATTCATCATTCAGTTCGCAACGGCGCGCCTCAGGTGCTTGTCTTCGCTTGCCGTTCGCACCGGTCATGCCGTGTATGAAGGTGGCTTCCGCGGGCGCCCGAGGGATAGGAACACGATGGCCCCGTCAGGTTATCGCCAGCCGGGGTCGCGTCGCTGATCTTCCCCCCCGGCGTTACCGACTCCTGTCGTGTCTCGCCACCCCAGGCCGCCGATCCTTCCACCGCGCCAGGCAATCCTCTACTGCCACCCGGACATCCATGAGGCTCCAGCAGACCTCCCAGGGCTCGAAGCGCTCAGACCCAATCTCCTCGATCAACGCCTCGATGCGCTCAAGGACCCGGGGTTAGATTCCTGCCGTGACCGGTAGTAGCACTGTCACCCGGCGGTCCGCTCGCGGTATTCGGCATCGAACTGCGCCTTGCTGCCTTGGGCTTGTTAGCGCCGGCCGGATCTCGGCGGTGAGATCGCAGCAGGATGGGGGCGGCCGGGCGGACACGGGGGCTTGATCCGGATCACGCCCGCATCGCTAGCGCGTCCGTAAGATTTATTGGTTTGTCCCAGTCCTCCCCGGCATCACGCAGCGCGCTATGACATCGACCTCCACCGTCAAAGATGCCGCCCCGGCGCCACGCGTTACCCTGCGCGCCGAGGCACTGACCAAGAACTACCGGACTGGCGAAGTAGAGGTGCGTGCGTTACGCGGCGTCGACCTCGACCTCTATGAAGGCGAGCTTGTGGTCTTGCTCGGCCCATCCGGCAGCGGTAAGTCGACCCTGTTCAATATCCTCGGCGGCTTGGACGTGCCCAGCTCGGGGCGGGTGTTCTTCCACGACACCGACATCACTGCCACGGAGGAAGCCGCGCTCACCCGCTTCCGGCGCAACCACGTAGGCTTCGTCTTTCAGTTCTACAACCTCATCCCGAGCCTGACAGCACGCGAGAACGTGGCGCTGGTGACCGAGATCGCCAAGAATCCGATGGAGCCCGTCGCGGCGCTGGAAATCGTTGGGCTCGGCGAGCGGCTCGATCACTTCCCGGCGCAGCTCTCCGGCGGCGAGCAGCAGCGCGTGGCCATCGCCCGCGCCATCGCCAAGCGGCCGGACATCCTGCTCTGCGACGAGCCGACCGGCGCGTTGGACAGCGCCACCGGCATCCTGGTGCTCGAGGCGCTCGAGCTCGTCAACCAGGAGCTTGGCACGACCACCGCCCTGATCACCCACAACACGGTGATCAGCGACATGGCCGACCGAGTGATTCGGCTCGCGGACGGGCGCATCGTCGAGATCACTGCCAATCCGCGTCGGCGTCCGGCGCGCGAGCTGGCATGGTAATGGACGGATGCGCGCACTCAACCGCAAACTCCTGCGCGATCTCTGGCGGCTTAAAGGCCAGGTGATCGCCATTGCCATCGTGGTCGCCTCGGGGGTGGCCGTTCTGGTCATGTCTTTGACCACGCTCGATTCGCTCGAGGATAGCGCCCAGGCCTACTACGAGCGTTATCGCTTCGCGCACGTGTTTGCCCACGTCAAGCGGGCCCCGGACCGACTGGCTCGGCGCATCTCGGATATTCCCGGCGTGCAGGCGGTGGAGACGCGGATTTCCAAGTTCGCCACACTGGACCTCGAGCACTTCGCGGAGCCGGCGATCGGTCGCCTGATCTCGATCCCCGAGGGCAGCCAACCGGCTCTCAATCAGCTGGCGCTGCGCGAGGGTCGGTTGGTCGCACCCGGCCGGGAGGACGAGGTGGTGCTCAGTGAACCGTTCGCCGAGGCGCATGGCTTTCAGCCGGGCGATCGCTTCGGCGTCATCATGAATGGCCACAAACGCACTCTCGAAGTCGTGGGCATCGCACTCTCGCCCGAGTTCGTCTACGCGATCGCACCGGGCGCGCTGATGCCGGACGATAAGCGCTACGGTGTCGCGTGGATGGGGCGCGAGGCCCTCGAGGCCGCCTACGACCTCGACGGCGCGTTCAACGACGTCTCGCTCACGCTGCTGCGCGGCACCCAACCGCAGCCGGTAATCGAACGATTGGACCGGCTCTTAGACCGTTATGGTGGGACCGGGGCTTTCGCGCGCGCCGATCAGGTCTCGAACTGGTTTCTGATGAACGAGCTCGAGCAGCTCGAGACCAGCTCGCGCATTCTGCCGGCGATCTTCCTGGCGGTCGCTGCCTTCCTCACCAACCTGGTGGTGGCGCGGATGATCGCCATCGAGCGCAGCGAGATCGGTCTGATGAAGGCGTTCGGATACAGCAACCTCGAGGTCGGCTGGCATTACGCCGAGATGGTGATCGCGATGACTGCGGTGGGGATCGTCCTCGGCTGGGCCGTCGGCGCCTCGCTCGGCCAGGTCGTCACCCAGAATTATGCCGAGTTCTACCGCTTTCCGTTCCGGTTCTTCCGCCCGGACCCGGCCGTCTTCGGCCTGGCCGCGCTGATCAGCCTGGTTGCGGCGCTTGCCGGCACCATCGGCGCGGTGCGCCGCGCCGCGGTGCTGCCACCGGCGGAGGCGATGCGGCCCCCCGCCCCGCCCGTCTACAAGCGCACCTGGCTCGGCGGTGTTCGGCTCGGGCGCTGGCTCGACCAGCCGACGCGAATCATCCTGCGGCAGATCGCGCGCTGGCCGGTGCGCTCGGCGCTGACCAGCGCGGGCGTGGGTCTGTCGGTGGGCGTGCTGGTGATGGCCAACCAATGGATGGATTCCATTGAGCACACCGTCGACGTCTATTTCCACCAAGCGCAGCGTCAGGATGTGACGGTCGGCCTGGTCGAGGCGCAGTCGAGCGCGGCGGTGTTCGAGTTCCAGCGCATGCCGGGTGTCATGGCGGCGGAGCCCATGCGCATCGTGAGCGCGGACTTCCGGGTCGGCAGGCGAACCCACCGCGGTGCCATCGAGGGCGTCCGGCCGGACGCCACGCTGCGTTTGGTCTACGACGCCAAGGGCGAGATCGTGCGGGTGCCGCCAGAGGGTCTGGTGCTGGCGACCAAGCTGGCCGAGAAGCTCGGCGTCGGGGTCGGCGATTCGGTCCGGGTCGAGGTGCGAGAAGGGCGCCGACCGGTGCGGCGGATCCCAGTAGTCCGACTGGTCGAAACCTATATCGGCATGCCGGCCTACATGGACCTGCGGGCACTGGACCGTATGCTCCTGGAGCGGCCGAGCCTTGAGTACGCCAATCTCCTGGTCGACGAGGCGGGGGAGCCGGCGCTGCTCGCCGAGCTCAAGAACCTGCCCGAGGTCTCGGCGGTGATGTTACGCCGCGCGGCCGTCGACACCTTTCACGACACGATGGCCCGGACGTTGTTGATCTATATCGGCTTCTTTGTCGGCTTCGCCGGTGCGCTGGGATTTGGCGTCGTCTACAACAGCGCGCGCATCGCACTCTCGGAACGGGGCCGCGAGCTCGCGACCTTGCGTGTGCTGGGCTTCAGCAGGGTTGAGATCGCCTACATTCTCCTGGGTGAGGTGACGTTGTTGATTCTCGTGGCTCTCCCGCTCGGTTGCCTCATGGGGCTCGGTCTGGCCTCGGTCATGGCCGCTGCTTTCGAGACCGAGCTCTATCGGATCCCGCTGGTGATCGAGGCCTCGACTTACGGGGTCTCTGTGCTCGTCACGTTGGCAGCGGCGACGATCTCCGCTGCTCTGGTGCGGCGCCAGCTCGATCGGCTCGACCTGATCGCCGTGCTGAAGACCCGGGAGTGATGCGAGCGTGCACGCGGTGTGGCGTCGGTGGGTGATCTGGGGCGTGCTAGGCGCCGCGCTGGCCGCGGGGGTGATTTATGCCTTCTGGCCCCAGCCGATACCGGTGGATCTCGCCACCGTGGTGCGCGGACCGCTGGTGGTGACCGTGAACGAGGAGGGCGAGACGCGGATACGCGATGTCTTTGTGCTGTCCGCGCCGGTGGCGGGCCGGGTGCGCCGGATCGAGGCCGAAGTCGGCGATAACGTTGTCGCCGAGCAGACCGTGGTCGCCGAGATCGAGCCGGCCGACCCGGCCTTTCTCGACCTGCGTAGCGAAGCCGTGGCCGAAGCCGCCCTGCGCGTTGTGGAGGCCAACAAAGCCCTTGCCGAGGCGCAGCTCGCCGAGGCGGAGGCTGAGTTCGAGTTCGCCAGCAGCGAATTACGGCGTGCGCGCCGCCTCTTCGGGACCGAAATGATCTCCCAGAGCGCACTGGACGACGCGGAGCGCCGCTACAAGACGGCGCAGGCCGCCGTCGCCACCGCCAGGGCCGGCCTTCAGGTGCACCTCTTCGAGCTCGAGCGCGCCCGGGCCCAGCTCGTGTCGCCGGTGCAGACCCAGCAGGCCCACGGCGCCTGCGCATGCGTGCCGCTGCTCGCTCCGGTGGACGGCAAGATCCTGCGCGTTGTGCGCGAGAGCGAGGGCGTCGTCGAAGCCGGTGACGCGCTGATCGAGATCGGCGATCCTACGGATCTCGAGATCGTCGTCGACTTCCTGTCCTCCGATGCAGTGAAGATCGGCCCGGGGCAGCGCGTCATCATCGAGGAATGGGGCGGTGACAAAGCGCTTTCGGGTCGCGTCCGGTTGGTCGAGCCCTTCGGCTTCACCAAGATCTCAGCGCTCGGTATCGAGGAGCAGCGCACCAATGTGATCATCGACCTCACCAGCCCGCTCGGCGAATGGCAACGGCTCGGGCACGGCTATCAAGTGGAGGTCCGGGTTGTGCTGTGGGAGGGCACGGAAGTATTGAAGCTCCCGCTGACGGCGCTGTTCCGGCATGGCGGCGAATGGGCCGTCTTCGTCGAGAAGCAAGCGCACGCCCGTCTGCGCACAGTCAAGATCGGCCGCCGCACCGGTCTTGAGGCCGAGATCGTTGCAGGCGTCAGCTCTGGGGATCGTGTGATCGTGTCCCCCAGTGACCGCATCACTGATGGCGTGCGCATCCGTCCGCGCGCCTGACCCCGTGCAGCGTCTCAGGCTTAGAATTGCACGCATGTCGCCGCCGAAGCGGAGATCGCCGCATCCCAGCCCCGGTAAAGGAGTAAGAGGCGGGCCACGGCAAAATTCAACTGCCTAGTGAGGGGGAGTGAATCCACCGCCAGAGACGGCGACATGCTGTGCTCGCTTGCGGCGACCCGCGACCCCCCACTGATGCGGGCGTCGTCCTTTGAACGGTTCTCGAACCCTTTCTTGATACAGCTCAAGAATGCCCCGGCGCTCTTCGGCACATGAACCTTTAGCTTGGAAGCTTCGGCAGATGAGAGGGCCAGCCATGGATACCCGCAGCGAGGGCGAGGCCGCGCTCGAGGTGTTCCTAGGGCACTGTCACGAGTGGCGAGGCGACGGAACATAAGTGCTTGAGTCCTGGGCTTTGTGCTGCAACATTTCGCGAAGGAGGGAACTGCCATTCCGACGAAGGCCTGGGCCTTATGTACGCGGCCTTCGGCGCCGATTTCTGGCACGACCTGATCGCCGCGATGGAAGCTGCCGCCTGAGCCCAAGGCGACGGGGCTGACCGGGCTCGGTGGCTGGGGGGAATCAGGGGGCCGCCGAAACCGCAATCTCGTTAGTCGCGCCAACGGGCCCGCCGGCGGCCGCCGCCACCGAAACCGCATTCTCGAGCGCGATCCGCAGGACCTTGGTCGGATCGATGATCCCGGCCTCGACCAGGTCGACATACTCCTTGCGCGCGCCGTCGAAGCCCAAAGTGTTCTTGCCTTCCCGCGTGCGCGCCACCACGACACCGCCATCGACCGCGCAATTCTCGGCGATCCGACGCGTCGGTGCCTCGAGGGCGCGCCGCAGGCTCGAGCACGGTCTCGGTGGTCTTCGACTCCTCGACGGTGATGACGCCCTCGTCGCCCACCTTTTCCATGGCGTCGGCCACCAGCTCCCGATAGTCGGGTCGTTGTGTGCCGAGATGGTCGCCACCTGTGCCTTCTCCTTGCGGGCCACGCTGCCGAGCGCCAGGCCCTTCAGCCTTCCCAGCCCCCGCGTCCCCATCACGATGACGTCGACTTGGTTCCTCTGCGCGACATCGATGATGGCCTCCGCGGGGTCGCCGTGCTCGACGAGCTTGCGTACCGCAGCGACTCCGCGCTCGCGCGCTTCGTCCTCTGCTTTCGCGAGCACGCCGTCCGCCAGCATCTGCTCGTAGACCCAGTGCGGCGCACTGTCGACGTGCTCGGCCTCTATGAAGTGGCGCACGGCTTCGGGTATCTCACGGATTCGCGCGACGTGCATGAGGATGAGCTCGGAGCCGTATTTCTCTGCGAGGTCGTAAGCATAGCCGAGCGCCTTGAAGGAATGTTTCGACCCATCCAGCGGGACCAGGATCTTCTCGTTCACGTGCCCTCCCAGCGACTGAAGTGAAGGAAGACGACAAACGCGCTTATATATCCGCCAGACGGCAAAGCCCGCCGTGGCGAGATGGACGCTCGCGGTAAATGCATACAGTCCAATTGCACGCCACCGTGCCGTGGCGAGAGGCGCTATCGCAGGGCCCGTAACGGCGCTGGTTGAGCAAACAAGTGAGAGAGCGCTGGCTGCTCGGGCGCACTCGGCCTTGCTAACGTAGCCGGGTCGGACAGCGTGGTCATGAGCTGCCAAGGGCCATGACCGTGAGCGAAATAATCGTGTAAACGGATAAGATCGTGCTGCCGCGCGCGTTTGATTCGTGGAGCACTCGTTGAGCCAGCTCTCGGTCGATATGTGGAGGTAGCGAAGCAGAAACCAGTGCACGCGCGCATGGCCCACCACGCCACGGCATAGGGCAGAAGGCCGTGCGCCAGGGCTGCGGCGGACGCAATCGCGGACATCACGCTATAGGTCCGAATGTGACCGACCCGTCGTGTGATGCGCGGCCCGAGTAGGCCGCGGAACCCAAAGCCGGCGAAGTAGGCAGAACCGAGCACGCCACGTCCAGGGTGGAGAACAGCTCCAGCTGGGCCCGGACGCGAATTAAGGTGAACTGCAAACCGTGGCCTGTGAGCAGGAGTCGCTTCGAGCAGTCACTCAACGGGTCATCTCCTGTCGTGGAGTGCAGAACAAACCGGCGTGTACCTGATCTGGATCAACGTCCGCGAGCTGGGTCTGCTTAAGCTGAGAATGCTTATGTGCAGCTTTCGTGTTCAACAACGGTCACATCGGGAGGATGAGGCATGGCAAAGGAGACGACGAGGACCGAGGCCGAGGAACCAGCAGCGGCGCCAGACAAGGAGGTCGAGGTGCACCGCGAACCAGCGCGCGCCCTGAGCGCCTTCGAGGACATGGACCGGCTGTTCGAGTCCTTCTTCCCGCGCGGGTGGTTGCGGCCGTTTCGTGTGGAGCGGCCCCTGCTGAGCGAGCTTTGGGGCCGCATGGAAGGCGTGCACCCACGGGTCGACGTGATCGACCGCGATGACGAGGTGATGGTGCGTGCCGAGATCCCGGGCGTCGACAAGAGGCACCTGGATGTCTCCCTGACCGACAACACCGTCACCATCAAGAGAACGGTGAGCCGCGAAGAGAAGGAGGAGAAGGGGCAGTATTTCCGCCGAGAGATCTCGCGCGGCATGTTCTCGCGCACCATCGGCTTGCCGGCCGACGTGGAAGGGGGCAAGGCGAAGGCCAAGTTCAAGGACGGTGTGTTGGAGCTGACCATCCCCAAGGTGCAGAAATCCAAGCGGCGACACGTCCCCATCGATTGAACGGGGGACAATGGCACTGGCATTGGGGCCCGGGATCCAGCAGGTTTCCGGGCCCGCGAGGGTTCCTCCAGGGTTCCTCCTACTTACGGAGGTAGCGAGCGCGGCGCGACCGCCGGGGTGGTCGAGTCTGCGGCGCTCGGCTACGCCGTTTCGGGCGCACGATAGTGCTCGTGCATCTTTGCTCGGTTGGGCCCGCGATGATAACGCGCCGCAGACGGCCCCGTGGTTGGCCAAGTAATGGCGGCCTGGCCGCACCCCGAGTTTCCTACATGTCCCGCCTCCGGGTCACTCGCAGTGGCCGCTCAGGGTGAGGAACCCGGCACGCACCCGCTCCTAGATGCGGCACATGGCTCGTGGTTCGCCCCAGGCGGCTGATCCAGCCAAGCCCAGCGCCGCATACAGGCGCGCAACGCCGGGAAAGCAGCGGCGGAGCCCGGGGCGTCCCGAGCTGTGACCGAGAGGGTCGTCGGCAACCCATTGATTCAGAATCGGTCTCGGGATGGGGAATCCGGGATCCAGGGATCGCCGCGGATGCAGCCGTGGTGCGAACGGCTGCCGAACACGCGTCACGGTCGAACGCCAGGACAGGTGTCACTCCTCACGCCGTCTTGTCTCTACAAGAACCCTGCGGATCAGCGCCCTAGCGCACCTCCTTGTGCAGTCGGATCAGGCCGGCTTCGATGCGCGCGAAGGCCACGCTCTTGCGCTCAAAAGCGTCCATATCCAGTCCCACCGCGCGTGCCGCCTCGAGCACCATGGGCAGGGGCTCGGGGTCGGCCTTCGCCCAGCAAGGACGAAGCTCACGCAAGAATATATTGGTCGTAACCGGACCCACGCCATAGAAAGCAAGCAGCTTTGCTTCAAGATCCTCCTCGTCGGTAGCCCGCTCGTGGAGCCTCGACAAGCTGCCTCGATACTCGGAGAGCAAGAACTGGCAATCGCGCAAGACCTGCGTGGATTTGCGCCCATCATAGCGAACGTAGCCTCCTTCGCGCATGATGGGATTCACGAGATAGTCCCAACCAGCATCGAGGATGCGGCGGGGCCTCAAAAGGTGGTGGCGAGCGAAGGCCTGGTAAGTGTGAACGGCAATGGTCGCCGAGATGCGGGCGCCAAACAGGAGGCTCGCCAGGAACCACTTGAAGTATTCCCGATCGTTGCGACGGCCCAGGGCGATACCGAGCTCCTCGGAGAAGAGCGGGCTACGCTTCAAGGCGGAGACATCCGGTGGCATCCTCATCCGCGCACGCTTATTGGAGTTAGTCGGATAAACGGGTATCGCTTCCTGTCGTTACGCAGCGAGCGTACTCCGGACGTGGCAGCCGGCGTCTTGAAGCGCCCCCTCGTGCTCAGCGGAACGCTCGCCCGCAGAGTCGCCCCTTGGCATCGAGTCGCATTCCGCTCTTTTCTGCCGAAACGTGGGCGCTGTCATTGATCGCGGTCAACGCCAGAGGCAGTGATGCGATCAATCGGTAGCTGCACTACGAGGGAGCGGCCGGGCGCCAGCGGTCCGTTATCTTACCAACCCACTCGGCACCGTAGGCTCGTGTCAGAGTTGCGTCCCGACCGTCAAGGGCAGACCGACTGAGGTGCGTGCACGACCGAACGTCTGAGCCGAATCGGGGCCTCCTGTCTCGGCTGAAATCTGTTCCGGGCTTGATATGGATCAAGCAGTCCCCGAGTTCGCCGTGCGAAAAGATGATTGCAGCCCCGACTTGGGCGGTGATGGTTCGTGAGGGAGTCTCCAGAGTTGCCTAAGAGCATACGCTTACCAGAGCCTCGCCATCACGGTAGCGTGTCCCTTGAGGCGGCTTTACGTCACAGAGAGTCGATCCGAGATTTTGGGGACGCGCCGCTAGCGCTGGGCGAGTTGTCGCAGTTGCTATGGGCAGCACAAGGCGTCACCCATGGAGACGGATTGAGGACGGCTCCCTCGGCTGGCGCTTTGTATCCGTTAGAAGTGTATGTTGTCGTCGGCAGGGTCCAAGACTTGGAAGGCGGAGTTTACAAATATCGGCCGCGTGCGCACCAGCTGACCCGGATCAACGAAGAAGACTTGCGTCCTGCGCTCGCTGCGGCGGCGCTGGAACAGACATGGATGAACGAGAGCGCCGCGCTGCTCGTGTTCTCCGCGGTATCCGAACGGACCACCCGAAAGTACGGTCACCGCGGCATCCGTTACGTGCACATGGAGGCAGGACACGCGGCGCAGAACGTTTTTCTGCAAGCGAGCGCACTGAATATTGCTGCCGCGGTCGTTGGAGCGTTTGAGGACGCACGTGTCCACCGAATCATGATGATGGGTGCAGGGGAGCAGGTTCTATATCTGATGCCGGTTGGCAGGCCGGCGCGGGGCCGGCGGTGACCGATACGTCAGGAAGCGCATTATCGAGCTCACCCTGGTTGGCGAGACGGGATGTTGATAAGGCAGTGATTGTAATCTTGTACGACATCGCGCGCGACCGAAGGCGTCCAAGTGCTCTCCGTCTTGGCCCGATTAAGGCCCAAGCATTTCTCGGGTCATGGTCAACACAAGGCTGTCGGAAAAACATCAGCCCGCAAGGAAGAAGATTATCGAACTCGTGACGAACGCGATGAGCAGCGTACGCAGCCCCGCCCACAGCCAAAACACTCCGCTGACGCGGCCCGTGAAAACACCGAGAAAGAAGATGGCGACGAAGGCGAGCCCGATCGATGCTTCGACCGGTGAGACCGGCAGTCGGATGCCCGCCTGTGCGGCCCAAAAGGGCGTGATGATCACTAGCGAGACGACGAGCGGCGACAGGCCGTTGACGACGGCGATTAGAAACGGGACCAGGTGTGCGGCTCGCCGCTGCTCGGTATCGCGCATGTCCCGGACAAGCGCCCGCTCAAGTTCGCGAAGCTCTCGCCACTTCTCTGCGGCCTCGCTCACGTAGGCACTAGTGAGCCCGCTCACCCCCAGCGCGATGGCCGCTCCCAAGCAGGCGCTGATGGCGGTGGTGGGCGCGATGCCTCCGCTCGCATAGAAACCCATGTTCAACCCGAGCATGGTGAGGGCACCATCGAAACCGTTGGTGACGACGTATCTCCGGGCAATGCCTTGCGCGCCGCTGATACGAAAGAGAAAACGGATGCGGTCAACCGCTTTCATGGTGACCGGGTGCAACTATCCTGGAGAGACTCATGCGGTTTCCGATTGCTTCGGGGGAACACAAGGGCAAACAAGATGGAATTGAGCGACCGTGCCGATCCCGCAGGCGCCGTCGTGAGAGGGGCTCGTCATCGGTTGACGCGCCTTTCGAACGGATGATGTCACCTGCTCGCTGGCTTGAGACCGAGTGCGGCGGCTATCCCTCGACTACCACCTCGTCGATGCTGTGCACCGAGCCTCCCATTCTCTGAATCGCAGCGATAATGGTATCGAAGTCGATATTCTCGCCCTCTATCTCGATCACGGTGCTCTGGGTCTTCTCATCCATTTCTTCGATAGTTAGTTTGATGCGGTACCCTCTCCCTTGCTCGGCAAGGGTCCGGGAGAAGTCGAGAGCGTTCGGCTCGTGCGGTTTGAGGACGTCGAGCACCACGCGCTTGACGACGGCATCCATGATTGTGCCTCCTGAACGAGGGCGTTCAGTCAATGGGCAAGAATATCATGGGGAGAAAGGAGATCGAGGTGCATTCGCGAACCAACGCGGACGCTGAGCCCGTTTGAGAACATGGATCGGCTGTTCGAGTCCCTTTTCCCGGGCGGGTTGTTGCGGCCGTTTGCTCGGGTGCAGCCTGAGGGGCGCGCCCGAGCCCCGGCCCGGAACAAGATCGTTAGCGTTGCTCCGGACGCACCTTGATTCGGTTGACAACGTCCTCCACACCGCCCACATACCACGCGTCGCACTCGGCCATCTCGCGATCGGTCTCGGTCGGCACGAGGGCCTCGAGCGTGACCACGCGGTCCGTGGCGCTGACCGAGAGCTGTCTCGCGCTGACGAACGGATCCTTGTCTATCGCTAAACGCACCGCGTGGGTCAACTCGGCCTCGTTCTCGCCGCCCGCTGGCCACACGCTGAGCTTGTTGACGACGCCGCGCCTCCGCGCTCGTAATCCATTCTCAGAGGATGACGCTGCCAATCCAGACGTGGCTTCCCCGTGAGGCTTGCGCGCAAGCGCTCCAATAGCTCGTGGGCTTGCGTCATCTCCGCTGCCCTCCTGTTGGCATAACGAATTGTGGGGACCAAAGGGCCTGCTGCCCATGATCCAGGTCAACGATAGGGGCAGTGGCGGCTACGCGACACGGCGGTCGGTCTCCTCTGTGCGCCGGGTGAGTGCGGGAAATTGATCCAGGTCACGGCCTGTACGGCTATCGCAGGCGCAGCACGCAGAGGAGCGCAAAGATGCAGGGGCGCTCTAAACCCGGAGTCTACACGGCATTCGGCCCGGACGGCCGGCCGCTGCGCAGCAGCACGCCGGCAAATCAAGGCTTTCGGTAGCGCCGCCCGTTGCTCTGTGCGCTGCCAGCACTAACTAAGGGGCGTCGTTGCGAGGTGCCCTCATGGGGGGCTACTGCGTGGAGGTGGATTCGGATCCCAGCTCCTTCAAACACTCCTCGCAAAGCCGCCAAAGGATGAGAACAACCCGTCCGCGCTGATCGCGCAGCAAGGGCGGGAATTTGAGAACATGGTCTTGGCCCTGGAATTGCTCACGGGGCAATGGCTTGCCGCAGTTGCGGCACCGGGTGACGCCGTGCATCGATTGCTCCTCCCTTGTCACCGCTCGCGGCTGGTCGGTTTCGCGCTCGATATTGGCGCCCTATACTCCCTCCATCCACGGGCGGCGGCTTGACCGATTGGTGTTTCTCAGGCGGCCTCGAGGTCGCGGGTGAGACAGCGATAAAGGTCGGGTGCCTCGGCCTCATAGAGCAGGCCGGTCCCCTCCTGGGACTGATGCACGACCATGGCTAGGGTCCGGTGCAAAGGACCTCCTCTGCGGTCATGGACGACCACGGTCACGACGTCGTAGGTCTCCAGCTCTTTCGCTTCTGCCTTGACGAAGGCGCCCTCCAGGGAGACATCCCGCGTTTCGAAGCGACCCAACAGATCATCGCCGCGCCACAGCTCGACCTCCCCATGCGCGGATTTTCTCTGGTGATAGCGGTGTTCCATGCGCTCCTCCTGCCGAAGTCTTGTTCTGGGACTCCGATCCGCCCAGAGTTACAGGAACGAGAATCCTATTTTGCTCACGTGAGGACGAGAAGGAATCGGTGATCTCACGTACCCGCTCTCGTTGGAGGTCAGGATGAGTAGCGGGGGGACGGGCCGTGGACTGCCATTCCTCTCCATCTGGGACCTCGTGTACGTATTTTCCCGTACGTACTCGTGGGGATTTGAGCCAAAGGCGCCGAGGGGTATCAATGCTCGAACCGATGGGTGGCGGGGAGGAGACACCATGTCGACACGTGCCGATTCGCTCCTCCGAGCCGCCGCTCCGAATCCCTCGCAACGTCTGTGCTTCACCGTCATCAGCACCAGCGGTGGCGAAGAGTTGGTACTGACCATCAAGGGCGCCCTGGACCTGGGACTTGCGCGCCCACTGTGGCAGCTTTCGGACTCGGGTACCCGGGCCTACACGAGCTACGTGATTGATCTGACAGAAGTCGACGATGTTTTCGGCTCGGGACTCGCCTGTCTGATCATGTTTGTTCGACGGGTCCACGGCCGGGGAGGCCAGGTGCGAGTGTTGGCGGGATCCGGTCAGATGGCGTTGGCGCGCCGCTGCGCGCAGCTGCTGAGCCCGCTGGATGCTTAGACTCGCTCTGAGCGTCAGGCGCCCGCTGCCTCGGTTCGCCGGATCTCGGGGATCAGCGCACGGCGGCTGCCGGCCTGACGCAAGAACTGAACGCGGAGGTAGAACCCATGGGCGACCGACTCTCCACGACCGCAGCCGGCATCCCTGTCGGCGACAATCAGAATTCACTGACCGTCGGTCGGCGAGCCTCCGCTCGCGATATCAGGCGACGCCGACCGCTACGACCACCGCGAGGGAAACGATGACTACACGCAGCCCGGCAACCTGTTCCGCCTCATGACGAAGGAGCAGCAAGAGCGCCTCATGGACAACATCGCCCGCACGATGCAGGGAGTGCCGGAGGAGATCGTCCTGCGCCAGGTCGGCCACTTCCACAAGGCGGATCCCGCCTATGGCGAAGGGGTGGCCAGGCGGATGGGGGTGGACCTGGCCAAGGCTCGGGATGCGGAGGCGGCTCCCGCGTAGTGCTCCTAAGGGACATGAATATCTATATGGTCTACTTATCGTTCTTCGGTGCGCGATGTCAGGGCACGGAAAGGGGCAGCCACGAAGTAGGCCCCCGTAAGCATAGGGAGCAAAGCGCCCATGGAGCGCGTGTTGGTCGTGGAGGATGACACACCGACGGCGAAAGCCGTCTGTCAGGATCTCCGTGAGCGCGGGTTCGCAGTGCGCCGGACGCGAGGCGGTAAGAGGGCCATCGCCATGAGCCGATGGTTTTGCCCGATGGTGCTGCTGTGCGATCTGGTGCTGCCGGACGGCATGAGAGGAGATGAGATCGCCTGCGAGCTGCGCAAGTCATTGCCCGACCTCGGGGTCGTGCTGATGACCGGCTATCCGGCGGATATCGCCGAGGCGGCGGCGAGGACCCGCATAGGCTTCGCGGGGCCACAAGTCATCCTCATGAAGCCCGTGAGCTTGCACGAGATTGCGCGAGCGGTAGAGGGGGCGCAGATGCGCAGGACGCTATCCGCAATCGCTTGAGCGCGTTCCGAGAGCCACGTCGACCGATCGGGCCGACGTGTGCTTGAAGAACATGTGCTGCATTTGACAAGCACCGCGAGCGAACCCTCCGCCCTCCGATGGCACCGACGACAAGACGGGTTCACGAGCACAGGAGCGGCGAGATGGCGAGAGAGATGCAGACCATGCCGATCCCGGGCACCGAGCTCAGACCCTCGCGCATCGGGCTCGGCACTTGGGCCATCGGCGGATGGATGTGGGGCGGCAGCGATGAGAGAGAATCCGTTCGCACGATCCACGCCGCGCTCGATGCGGGCATCACCCTCATCGACACGGCGCCCGCATACGGATTCGGCCGCGCGGAGGAGATCGTGGGCAAGGCTCTGGCCGAGAGCAGCTGGAGAGATGACGCCGTCCTCGCGACCAAGGTCGGCATCGAGTGGAGCGGCGCGCAACCGATCCGCAACGCGGGCAGGGCGCGGGTTCTCCAGGAGGTCGAAGATTCACTGCGGCGCTTGCGGACCGACCGCATCGACATCTATCAAGTGCATTGGCCCGATCCGTCGGTACCGATCGAGGAGACGGCGGACGCCATGGCGAGGCTGTACGAATCCGGCAAGATACGTGCCATCGGAGTAAGCAACTACTCGACCGAGCAAATAGCGCAGTTCGCGATGGCAGCGCCGCTGCACGGCGTCCAGTCCCCCTACAACCTTTTCGAACGCGGGATCGAACATGATGTGCTGCCCTATTGCAGGGACAACGGCATCGCCATGCTCGCCTACGGTTCGTTGTGCCGCGGGCTGCTCACCGGCAAGATGCGCGAGGACACGACGTTCGAAGGCGACGACTTGCGTCAGGCGGACCCGAAATTCCATTCCCCGCGCTACGCGCAATATCTGGAGGCCGTGGAGCGCTTGGACGAGTTCGCCAGGGAGAACTTCGATCGGAACGTTCTCGAGCTGGCGGTGCGCTGGGTGCTGGATCAGCCGGGTGTAACCGCTGCGTTATGGGGGGCTCGACGTCCCGACCAGCTCGAGCCCGTAGATCGAGTGATGGGATGGTCGCTGGGCGCGAGCGCCCGTATCGCCATCGAGGGCATCGTTGAGGAGACGGTCCACGATCCCATCGGCCCCGAGTTCATGGCGCCGCCGGCCCGCGAGCAAACGGCAGATCAATCGTGAGCGCGTAGGTCGCGTGAGGTGGTTCGCCCGCGACGGATGAGTGCGCGGCGCTTCGGGGGAGAAAGCGAAGCCTTGCCGAGCGAGCTTATATCGTACGGCCGTCCACGAACCCCGAAGACCTTCGGCCGGATGACCACATGGTCCGCCGATATTCGATGACTTCGGGATCCGAAGCCCATGTCGAACACCAAGGCGATCGAGGTCGCTTGGCAGCGCGACCGTCTTCAAAGTTTCCAGAACAACGCTATGGTTCAACTGTTTAAGTCGCTGATGCATGGGCGATCATCGCGTGCGGCGGCGTAGACGCCCGTCGCGAGCGGAGCGACGAGACGTCATGGACACCTTGCACGAAGCGCGTTTCTACGAGCCACTGCCGGACAACCGGGTGCTCTGCACGCTCTGCCCCCACGACTGCCGCATCCCCGACGGCGGGCGCGGCGCCTGTGCCGTACGTTACAACGAGGGCGGTAAGCTCTACACGCTGGTTTACGACAAGGTGGTTTGCCGCGAGGTCGACCCCATCGAGAAGAAGCCCCTCTTTCACTTCTATCCCGGTTCCACCTCTTACTCCATCGCGACTGTCGGCTGTAACCTGCGTTGCGCCTTCTGCCAAAACTGGCAAATTTCGCAGTGGCCCAAGGAACACCTGGCGAAGCACGTCGAGCCTTCGGGTGGTGAGGCGCCCACGGAGCACGTCTGCCCCCGACTGGCGGAGCTCGAGGCGGCCATTCCCGGCGAGCCGGCCACCCCCGAGGACATCGTGCGCGCGGCGCGCGTGAGCGGGTCGCGCTCCATCGCGTACACCTACATCGAGCCCACGGTGTTCTACGAGCTGGCCTACGACACCGCCAGGCTCGCGCGTGCACAGGGCATCAAGAACGTCTTCGTCACCAACGGCTTCATCAGCGAGACGGCGGTGCGCGAGCTTGCCCCCGTCCTCGATGCGGCGAACGTGGACCTCAAGTTCTTCAAGGAGGACACCTACCGGCGCGCGTCCCGCGCGCGGCTCCAACCCGTACTCGATGCCATCCGGCTGTATCACGAGCTGGGCGTCTGGGTGGAGGTCACGACCCTGGTCATTCCGAGGCTGAATGACTCCCAGGAGGAGCTGCGCGACATCGCCGAGTTCGTGCACTCGGTCGGACCCGAAGTGCCGTGGCACGTGACGCAGTTCTACCCCGCCTACAAGATGTGGGATCGCCCGCCCACGCCTGTCCCGACCCTGCGGCGTGCGCGTGAGATCGGCCGGAGCGTGGGGCTGCGCTACGTCTACGAGGGCAACGTGCCGGGCGAGGGGGGCGAGAATACCTATTGCTACCAGTGCGAGGCGCTGCTCATCAGCCGCTACGGCTTTTACGTGCGGCAGAATCGCATTCGCGACGCCGGCTGCCCGGAGTGCGGCGCCGTCATCGACGGTATTGCCATGGGTGCGGACTGAGGCACCGATGCACCCGGGCCGCTCGCCAGGAGCGCTGCGAGCTGTGGAGGGAGCCTTTGGCCATATGAGCCGCGCCAAAGCGGCGCCGTAAGACCCCAATCGATTATCGAGATGGGCCAGCCGATGCCGCGATCCGCCGCCAGGTGACGCTTGATACGGAAAACCGCCTGCGGGAGATGGAGTGCTTTCGCACGCTGCGGCTGCTGCCCGGCGCGTGGGCCGTCGCGCGGGTCGACGGGCGCCGAGTGGAGAAGATCGTATCGGTCTCAGCGGGGATTGCGAGTGCCGCCTTTACCGACGCCTGCGGGGCGCCGGCGCATTTCGACTCGCGGGTGTGGCTCGGCCCGACGCGCGGGATGACCTGGTCGACTACTTTCGCCGGCGTCAGCTCGACGCCGCCCGCTGCGCGCTGCACGCCTGGTGTTACTCGACGCTGCGAGAAAAGGGCGCGTCCGCCGATGAGGCTGCGCGCGCCCTGTTCGGCAAGGGCAGAGCTCGCAAGAACGAGCCACTGTTTCACGCCGGCGTCAACTACAACGATGTGCCCGCTTGGCAGCGCCGTGGGGTCGGTCTTCTCTGGGAGACGTACGAGAAACCGGGCTACGACCCGGTGCGCCGGCAGACCGTCACCGCGGCGCGGCGGCGACTGCGGGTGAACATGGAGCTGCCGGCGCACGCCGCGTACGATGATTTCATTCGCCGGCTGCTGCACTGTTTTTGACTTGGCTCAATTTGTCTGTGTCTGAAGTGGGCTATGGGTCGCGTCATGCGCCAGTGAGCGCTGCTTCGGTGCAAGCACCATGGTCAAGACCAAACAGTCGACGAACGCACAGGCACCGGCTCCGGCGTATCTGCACCTGCGGGAGACCGGTGAGCTCGACGCGCGCGTCGAGGCCGCTTACCGGCATCTCGAGGACTGTGACCTCTGCGCCCGCTACTGCCACGTCAATCGCCGTGAGACCATCCAGGGTGCAGTTTGCCGCACCGGTGAACGGGCGGTCGTGCACAGTCACGGGCCGCACCACGGAGAGGAGGATCCGCTGCGCGGCTGGAACGGTTCCGGCACCATCTTCTTCAGTTGGTGCAATCTGCGCTGCGTCTACTGTCAGAACTGGGAGATCAGTCACAAAGGGATGGGGCGCGAGGTCGACCCGGACGCGCTCGCCGGGATGATGCTCGAGCTCCAGTCTCAGCGTTGCCACAACATCAACCTGGTCTCCCCCAGCCACGTGGTGGCGCAGATCCTGGCTGCGGTGCGGCTCGCGGCCGCTCAGGGGCTGCGCCTGCCGCTGGTTTACAACACCGGCGGCTACGACAGCCCCGAGGCGCTGGCGCTGCTGGACGGCGTCATCGACATTTACATGCCGGACATGAAGTACGGCGACTCCGCCATCGCCCGCAGATACTCCAAGGTCCGCAACTATGTCGAGGTCAACCAGGCAGCGGTCAAGGAGATGCACCGCCAGGTGGGCGACCTGGTGCTGGACGCCCACGGCATCGCTCGGCGCGGGCTGCTCGTGCGCCACTTGGTGCTGCCCGGAGGCCTGTCCGGAACGGAAAAGGTACTCGCCTTCATTGCCCGGGAGCTCTCACAAAATACTTATCTGAATCTAATGGGCCAGTATTACCCCTGTTACCGCGCTGACGAGAACCCACCGCTCCATCGCCCGATCACATCGGAAGAATATCGCGAAGCGCGGGCGCTGGCACAGAGATACGGGCTCGCACGCCTGAACCACCGGCACGCCCTCCCGTGGCTGGATGCGCAGTAACCGACGCCGCAGCGGGGGCCCGCAAGGATGAGCGAGGCAAGATGCAACGCGAGGGCCACGCAGACCTGGCACGAGCAGGGCTACGAGGTGGTGCCGCAGGAGTACACCGTGCGCGGGGTGCGCAGCGCCAATCTCGAGGTCACGTGTCACGGTAAGAGCCGTCCGAACGAGATCCCGCTACTTGGTGCCCATTACGACTCGGTCATGGGCAGTCCGCGCGCCAACGACAACGCGAGCGGCGTCGCCACGCTGCTGGCGCTCTCCCGCTTGTCCGCATTAACCGAGCCCGGCATAACGGTTCGACCATCTATCCTTCTGGCTGCGTCGGTACGAGGCGCTCACGGTCACCGGCACGGCCTTTTACCGTTACCCCTGCTACCACAGGCCGCTCGATACGCCCGAGAAGCTCGACTACGAGAGCCTGGCCCGCGTAACTACGGGGCTGCACCAAGCCGTCGGCCTCCTCGCGGACAGGGCGCTTTGAGCGGCGAGCGCCGCCTTACATGCCCTCGACGCGGCTGAAAACGCGGGTGACGATCCGCAGGACTTTCGGATATGCCGATATTCTATGCCGATAGTGCCACCGAGAACGTCTCGTCGGGCTTGAGCAGCGAAATCGCGGTCTTGTTGCCGAGCACATCGACACGCACAATCTTGTCCGGATGCCTCAGATCGACTTTCCTCTCGATGTCGGCCGCGAGGTATTCGATGATCTCCAGCGTGTGGTACTGCTGCCAACGCCGCTTCTTGACGCGCATTGCCCAGGTCTCATCTTTTGTGATGTGTTCTCTTATCTTTTCGTCAATCACTTGTCTGATCGCTTCGAGAGACGTTTCAGACCAGTAATCCGCCGGTACCCATTTGACTGCGAACTCGAATGCCGGTTCCTTCTTTGACAATTCTCGGCATTTTCTTATGACCTCCCTGTTGTTGAGGGTCGTATGGGCAACAGCAATGCCCGCGACGCTGGTCCTTTCGACCTTGGGCTCCGGGTCGCCGAACCGCTTCAAAACCCCTATGGTTTCGCGACGCGCCAGGGAGAAACGACCCCATGGGTGTGAAACGAGGAGATCCATAACCGATGCTCCGGCAAAGTGTGATGTCGACGATCGGTCTTGCTATGGGCAAAACGGAACTTACGCCGGAATCGCACGCAAGAAAAGCACCGAACGAGAAGACCTCGGCCAAATCGTGCCCTTCTTTGATTTACGTCAAAGAACCCCAGGATGATTGGCCTAGTTTAACGCCTGGCGCAGCGGTGGAATCGAAGGTCGAGACCTCGCACATGCAAGGCTGGTTGATCCCGCCCCCAAAGCACTCGGCGAAGAGCAAGGACGACTTCGCCAGGGAGCGAACGACAAAGGTCGGGTGGCTGATAGCTAACGGCTACCTGCGCTCGGAGCGCATCAAAGCGGCGATGCTGAAGGTTCGCCGGGAAGAATTCATACCGCCGCGTTATCGGGATTACGCGTATGAGGAAGTCCCGCTACCCCTGCCCGGCGAAGAGGCGACGATATCATGTCCTCATAGCTATCCCCTGTTTTACGAGCCCCTTGGATTGGATAAGGCCCACAGGTTCCTCGAAGTCGGGCTGGGCTCCGGCTACGGGACTGCGCTTGCCAGAGAAATCGTCGGCGCCGAGGGGTTGGTCGTGGGAATTGAAATAGATCCCCGCACGTTGGCGTTCGCGAAGAGGAACCTCGAGAAAGCGGGTTACCAGGATATCGTGCTTGTCAGGGGCGATGGCGGACTCGGTTGTCCAGAGAAAAGTCCATACGACAGGATAGCCATGACGGCCGCGTGCAGCGAGGTACCCGGGCCTTTGATCGAACAGCTGCGAAGCGGCGGAAAGCTCATTGCCCCGGTGATCAGAGATCAGACACAGGACCTCGTTTTGCTCGATAAGCGTCCCGATGGCAGCGCTCTTCGGCGCACAATCTGTGAGGTGATGTACGTGCCTTTGAGAGGTATCTATGGGATACAAGACGAAAGATTGCTCGAGTGACCAGACTCGGCCATGACGTCGCCTACGGTAAGAAAAATGCGAAAACCTGCAACTTGAGCCATCGGAGGAATGAGGTCAGATGCGTAAGACGTTCGTGCCGGAGCTGAGGGATCCCGAAGCCCGCAAAGCCCTGGTTGAAGCGGTCGCCGCTCTGCTCGATCGTTGGCAGCTAGGCGACGATGATCGGGTCGTCCTGCTCGGCTTGTCCAATCGAGTCGAGCTGGCCGGCTATCTTCAAGGCGAGCGGGAGGCGGCTGACCCGGACTTGCTGGCGCGCATCGGCCATTTGCTCGCGATCGATCGAGCCTTGCGGAAAAAGTATCCATATCGGCCCGGAAGGCGCGACCAGTGGATCAAGACCCCTGATCCTGGTCTTGCCAACCGCAGTCCCCTGGCGGTCGTACGAGCGCTCGGTATGGAAGGCCTGCACGCGATTCGCGATCGTGCAGAAACCGGTCGGTCCAGGTACACCGGGGCCTGAGGCCGGCGTGACGCACGCGACGATCAGACGCATCGGACTGTCGGCGGGGCGGCTCAGCGGTTTCGACGGCGACGGGCGATGCAGGCTTGGGGAAAACCGCTACGCTCAAGCGTAACCATGTTTTCTGGCCCCGGTGGGCGACGCGGGTGCCCCTATTAGCGACAAGAGCGGCGGCGCACCGAAGGGAATCACACGTCCACCACTGCTTGCGCCATCCATCGACCATCCCGCGCGCGGCCCACTTTGAGCTCCGTACAAGTGGCCCCCTTCACCTCCACCACCGGGTGGTGCCGATCCGGGTCGAGATCCTCGCCCCAGGCGATCCCCTCCAAGCAATGGCCATCCATGATGCGGACCTCGAATCGCCCGAACAACATGCGGCGAGTAGCCATCTCGTATACCAGCGCGTTTAGCCAGTCATAGAGCAGAAGCTCCTCATCGGGCGACTCGCAATGGATCTCGACCGCGCCGGCTGGTGCGACGTCACGGGGATCGATGATCACGGCAGTCAGAGCCGTCGCGGCGTTGGCGAAAGCTTCGTCCAGCGTCACGCCGTAGCCGCGGACGCCGATGTCCGCCACGTGGTGGAAATGCTCCCAGGCGCCTGACGCGGGTTCAGACTCGGGACCGGGCGAGGGTTCGCAGGGGGCTGCACACACGTCCCATCTCCTCCCTTGTTGCGCATCACCAGGTTAGCCCTTCGTGTCGGGCGCCTGATTGACGGGGATCAAGGGCTCGGCGGGCCAACTACCGGGCCGACGCATCCGCACGGCCCCAGCCTCGTTTGACCCAGATCAACGCAGGAGCCCGTCTATCGCGGATCATCATGTTGTCCGGGGCCCTTTGCCGACATGCTTGCCTGTGCCCTGAAACCGCACCGCTTCTCACGTGCGGCGTGTTCAGGCCACCGGCAATATGGGCGCGTCGGGCTGCGGGTGAAGTCGAGCTCAGCTCGTAGGGAGCCTCGATGGCCCGGCCGGGAGGAGGGCGGGAGAATCTCTGTGGATCTGTCTCGTTTTCAGCAAGTCTCCGATTTCGAGTGGCGCGTGGACCCGTACGGGGCTATGCACGTGCCCGCCATCATCTATGCGGACGAAGCCCTCATGCGCGACATGGACGACAAGGTCTACGAGCAGGTGACCAACGTCGCCATGCTGCCGGGGATCGTGAAAGCGTCCTACGCGATGCCGGACGCGCACTGGGGGTATGGGTTCCCCATCGGCGGCGTCGCCGCCTTCGACCCCGGGGCGGGCGGCGTGATCTCGGCGGGCGGCGTCGGTTTCGACATCTCCTGCGGCGTGCGCACCATGCTGACAGGCCTCGCCCGGACGGAGATCGAGCCGGTGAAGGTCACCTTGGCGGACGAGCTCTTCAAGACCATCCCCGTGGGGCTCGGCAAGGGCGGCAAGATCCGGCTCGACGAGCGCGAGATGGAGGCCATGCTCTCGGGTGGCGCCTACTGGGCCATCGAGTACGGCTACGGACACATGGCGGATCTCGAGCGCATCGAGGAGCACGGCACCATGGCGGGTGCGCGTCCGGACTGTGTCTCGGCCCGCGCCAAGGAGCGACAACGGGCCGAGATGGGCACGCTCGGTTCCGGCAATCACTATCTGGAGGTTCAAGAGATCGCCGAGATCTTCGACGCACCCGCGGCGGAAGTATTCGGTCTCAAGGCGGGAGAAGTGGTGGTCAGCATCCACTGCGGCTCGCGCGGCCTTGGGCATCAGATCGGCACGGACTACCTGCGGGCGATGGTGGTCGCCGCTCGTGAAGCGGGCATCGAGCTGCCGGACCGCGAGCTCGCCTGCGCGCCCATCGACTCGCCGCTGGGCCAGCGCTACCTGGGCGCCATGCGCGCCGGCATCAACTGCGCGCTGGCCAACCGTGAGATCATCGGGCATCTGACCAGAGGCGTTTTCCGCCACGTCTTTCCGGGGACCCATCTCACGCTGCTCTTCGATGTCTCGCACAACACCTGCAAGGTGGAGGCGCACGCGCGGGACGGTAGCCGCGGGAACCTCTTCGTCCACCGCAAGGGCGCGACGCGCGCCTTCGGTCCCGGACACCCCTCTCTGCCGGCCGCTCTGCGTGCAGCGGGACAGCCCGTGCTGATCGGCGGCAGCATGGGTACCGAGTCTTACGTGCTCGTGGGCACCCGTGAGAACGAGGCACGCGCCTACAGCTCGGCGTGCCACGGGGCGGGACGCGGCATGAGCCGGCACCAGGCGCGCAAGCGCTGGAAGGGACGCGAGCTGGTGCGGGAGCTGGCTGATCGCGGGATCGTCATCCGCAGCCGATCCTTCCGCGGCGTGGCCGAGGAGGCGCCGGGGGCATACAAGGATGTGCGGGCGGTGGTGGACGCGGCCGAGAAGGCGGGCCTCGCGCGTAAGGTTGCGAAGCTCCGGCCCTTCGTGTGCATCAAGGGGTGAGGCCGCGGACCGGCTCCTGAGGCTCAATATGACGCGTCCTCTACCTTTGCGCAGATCGGCGCCGGGTTCGTAGCGCCGCTTCGGGGACCAAGGCCAAGGTGCCCCTACGGAGGAACACGGACGCGTATAGAGAAGGGCAGGCCGATGATGATTATCGGGATAGATCTCGGCACCTCGAACTCCGCTGCCGCCGTGTTGCGCGGCGGCAGGCCGGTGCTCATTCCCTCGAGCGAAGGTGTCTCGCTGGGCGGCAAAGCCTTTCCCAGCTATGTATCGATTACCGCCGATGGTCAGATGCTGGTGGGCGAGGCGGCGCGGCGTCAGGCGGCGCTCAACCCGGAAGGCACCGCGACGGCGTTCAAGCGCCGCATGGGCCGACGCGAGCTCGTTCGCCTGCGGGACCGGGAGTTCAGCCCCGAGCAGCTGTCTGCCTTTCTGCTGCAAAAGATCAAGCGTGACGCCGAGGCTTTCCTCGGCGAACCCATAACCAAGGTGGTGGTCACCGTCCCGGCGTACTTCGACGACAACCAGCGCTCGGCGACCAAGGACGCCTGCCGGATCGCGGGGCTCGAGGTGGCGCGTCTGGTCAATGAGCCCACGGCCGCGGCGCTCGCCTATGGACTCGACCGGCTCGGCCAGGAGCTGCGCATTGCCGTCATCGATTTTGGCGGCGGCACCCTGGATGTGACCATCATGGAATTCGGCGCAGGGGTGTTCGAGGTGAAAGCGACCAGCGGCGACACCCGGCTGGGGGGCACCGATATGGACCGGCGGGTATTCGATCAGCTGGTCGATCGCTTTCGCGATCAGACCGGCGTCAACCTGGTGGGCGACATCCGCGCCGAGGCGCGTGTGCGCGAGGCGGCGGAGATCGCCAAGATCGAGCTCTCCACCGCCACCACCACCCATGTGAGCCTGCCATATATCTCGGCCAAGGGGGGCGCGCCGCTGCATCTGGATCTGGACCTGACCCGCGCCGAGCTGGAACGGCTGGTGCGGCCGGTGGTCGAGCAGTGCCGCGCGCCGATGGAGCAGGCCTTGCACGACGCCGGTCTGGAGGCCAAAGACATCGCTCGCATCATCTTCGTCGGAGGCCCCACGCGCATGCCCGTGGTACGCCAGTACTTCGAGGATTTGCTCGGACGCAAGGCGGAGGCGGGCATCGATCCCATGGAATGTGTGGCCGCCGGCGCGGCCATTCAGGCCGGTGTGCTCGCCGGCGAGGAAGGTCTCGGCGAGATCGTACTGGTCGATGTCACGCCGCTCACCCTCGGCGTGGAGACCTTGGGTGGCGTGGCGACCCCGCTCATCGGCCGCAACACACCCATACCCGTCAAGCGCACCGAAGCCTTTACCACCGCGGCTGACATGCAGACCAGTGTGACGATCCATGTCTTCCAGGGCGAACGCGCGATGGCGGCCGACAACGTGAGCCTCGGTGAATTCAACCTCGGCGGTATCCCGCCCGCCCCGCGCGGCGTGCCCCAGATCGAGGTGACCTTCGACATCGACGCCAACGGCATGCTCGATGTCACCGCCAAGGACACGGCGACGGGCAAGTCGGCCTCCATCTCTATCAGCGGCTCGACGCGCCTGCCGGAGAGCGAGAAGGAGCGCATGGTCAAGGAGGCGGAGCGCTACGCCGAAGAGGACAAGCGCCGGCGGGAGGCGGCGCAAAAGCTGAACGAGGCCGAGGGGCTGTGCTACGAGGCCGAAAGAATGCTGGCCGATTTTGCAGACAGGCTCACCGACGAAGTGAAAGTCAAGATCGAACGGGCGATGAAGGATACGCGCGAGGCGTTGCGGAAGAAAGACGCTGAGCTGGCCACCCAGCGGTCCGGGGTCTTGAAGAAGGCGCTCAAGGAGGGCGGCACCATCCTCTACGCCCAGACGCCTGGCGCTTATAAGGCCAAAGCGGGCCCCACGCCGCAGCCGGAAGTCGGAGAGCCCGGGGAGGCGCGGCCCACAGGCGCCGGCCCGCGCGGGCGCGTGGTGGACGCGAAATTCGAGGAAGAAGGCAGTTAGGATTGATCGGGCTTGGTGGCAGAGGCCACGCAGCGTGACGATATGGCAGAGGCCACGCAGCGCGATTATTACGAAGTGCTGGGTGTGCCGCGGAATGCCGATGCCAAGGCCATCAAGGACGCCTTCCGCCGACTCGCCCTCAAATACCATCCGGACCGCAACAAGGCGCCCGAGGCCGAGGCGCGCTTCAAGGAGATCGCCGAGGCGTATGCGGTGCTCTCCGACCCCAAGAAGCGCGCCGAGTACGACACGCGCGGTTTCCCCGGCGTGGCGGACTTCACGGCGGAGGACCTGTTCGGCGGCATCGATTTCGGGGACATCTTCGGCGATGTCGGCTTCGACCTTGATTTCGGTTTTGGCGGCGGCGGGCTGTTCGATCGCCTGTTTCGCCATCGCCGCGCCGGACCCTCGCGTGGCCGGGATCTGGAGGTGAAGGTGGTCATCCCGCTCGAAACTATTCTGCACGGTGGCGAGGAGACCGTGCGCTACAGCCGGCCCGTTACCTGCACTCGCTGTCAGGGCAGTGGCGCGGAGCCCGGCACGGCCCCGCGCCAATGTGTGACCTGCGGCGGGACGGGGCGCAAAGTCGTGACGCGCGGTGAGCGCCGGGGTGAGGGGAGCATTCGCTTTCAGTCGATCACGACCTGCCCGGATTGCGACGGCGTCGGCACGATCATTGACAAACCTTGCCGCGAATGCCGTGGTAGGGGTCAAGTGGCGCGTGAAGAGAGTCTGAAGGTGATCATCCCCGCCGGTGCCGAGGAGGGCATGGCGCTGCGTATCCCCCGCCACGGCTTTCCCAGCTCCGACTCCAGGGGGCTGCCGGGCGATCTATTCGTGGTGGTAAGCAGCGCGGCGGACGTCCGATTTACCCGCAGCGGTGCCGACTTATGGCGCACCGAGACGCTCAGCGTGGCGGAGGCCGTGCTCGGCACCGAGCTCGACGTGCCCACGCTCGACGGCATGGCGAAGGTCACGGTCCCGCCCGGGACGCAGCCGGACGAGGTGCTGCGACTTCGGGGTAAAGGGCTGCCGGAGTATGGAGGGTTGGGGCGCGGCAACCTCAACCTGCGCATCCAGGTTCGGATCCCGGACCGTCTGACGACGGAGGAGAGAGAGCTCTATCAGCGCCTGCGCGCGCTGGGGAAAAGCGTCCGGCGAGCCAAGCGATAGATGCCGACCGCATCAGCGGCTGACGATGGCCAGCTCAGCGCGCAGCGGCGAAACCTGCTCCCGGTGCACTTGGTCGAGGTCAAAGCAGCCGATCGGCTGCCTGGTCCACGTTGCTCTCTGGGACGAGCCGTCCCGCTGCGGGCCTGCGATTCCATGACGCTTGGCCTGCATAGGTATTGGAGGCGCGCTCTTCATCCACATGCCTACGTCTGACCGGCGGCCGCCAGATGGGCGACGAACCACTCGCGCGCCGCGCCCGCGGCGGCTTCGAAGTCCTTCACGTAGGCGTCGAAGTGCCCGCCCTCCAGAAGCGCCAGCTTCTTCGGCTCCAGAGCGCGCGAATAGGCGCTTAGCGCCTCGTCGAATACGGTGAGGTGATCACTAGCGGCCACGATCATCAGAAGCGGTGTCGGGCTGATGTACTCGATGTAGCTGCCCGGCTCATACTCCATGAACATCTCCACAGAGCGCAGCGTCACCTCGTTGCGCCATGCGGGTGCACGGAGCTTAGCGGTCTCGGTGAACCACTCCCAGGAGTCCGGGGTGGGCAAGGCACAGGGTTCACTCGCCGGATCCTCGGAGACCACCGGGATCATCGCTGGCATCTTGCCCGCGTAGCGCACTTTGCGATCCTCGACGAACATGTTCTGCACCGCGGCGATCATGTCGGCGCGGATGAGGCGCCGCGCGTTGCGGTGGCCGCTGATCAAGGGCACCTGCGAGGCGACGCACTTGATCCGGCGGTCGATGGCACCAAGCACGAGGACGTGTCCGCCGCTGTAGCTTGAGCCCCACACCCCGATGCGATTCTCGTCCACCTCTGGCAGCGTACACGCGAAAGTGATCGCGTCGCGGTAGTCGCGCACCTGCTGCCACGGGTCGATCTCCTGGCGCGGCTCGCCGTCGCTCGCCCCGAAGTTTCGATTGTCGAAGACCAGCGTGCCCAGTCCCGCTGTGACGAAGTCCTCTGCATATTTGTCGAGATAGTTCTCTTTGAGGGCGGAGAACCCGTGGGCCATCACGATGGTGGGAGCCTGACCGGGATGCTGCTCCGAAAGATAGTGCCATCCGCGAAGCATAACGCCGTCTTCGGTTTTGAACTCTATGTCTCTACGCATTGTCTTCCTCCTCACATGACGAATACCTGCTACCATCCTCACGGGCTTGCTCGGGCAGAACGGTGCAGAGAGGTCAGATGGGCTGACTCGATACGGTGAGGAGACCGCTCGAAGCGGCAAGCCGCTAAAGTAGCATGACGATTCCCCACCCCGTGAGCCCTGCCCGCGAGCGTGCCAAGCCAGTGTCCGGCGGGCACAATCTTTTCGAATACCGCACATACCGCGAGGCCCGTGATCCAAAGCACGTCCATCGCCCCTCTGTAGAAGAGCAGCGCCATGAGCGCTCAGCAACGACGCAGGCAGAAGGCCCCTGCTCGATCCCCATGCGCAGCGCGCCGCGGTGGCCGGGCTGCCGGCGTCGTATTTTTCTGCCGGTTGATTTTGCCTTGTTGTTCCGGCAGGACTCAATAATGCCGGAGTCGTTGGTCCGAATCCACCCATAGCCGTCGGACTTACGTTTCACTTCTCACGGGTCGGAGCGCGATACTCTGCCTGCTCAGCGACCCCGATCGAAGATCGTGTACCACTCCTCCTGGCATGATCAGATGTGTCCCGTGTGCCATCTTCTCTCGCCATGTTGCGGTACTGGCGGTGTGACCCCGTCGGGGCTCGTAGATTCGCCGCCCTTCCGCCGGATCCACCAACAGTGCGTCAAGCACGATCCGAGTCGAAGGTCGGGGTCGAACATATGCCGATGCGACGCGGGACGGCACGGCATCAGTGACCGAGCCATCGTCTGAGGCAGTATTCTGGAGTTCGCGATCAGTCGTCGGAAAGGGCGTCGATGACGGGGCACTCGGGGACCTCTCCGCCCTCGCACTGCGATGAAATCCCGGCGAGCGTTCTCTCCAACTTGCGCAAATCCGCGATCTTGCTGCGCACGCTCTCCAGGTGTCTGTCGGTCATCGATTTGACCTCGCCACAGGTGTACGCGCCGCTGTCGACGAGATCGAGCAGCGCCCGAATCTCCTCGATCGAGAAGCCGAGCTCGCGGCTGCGCCGGATGAAAGCGAGCCGCTTTACGTGTTCCAGCCCGTAAAGACGGTGACCGCCCTCGGTGCGCGGTGGGTCCGGCAGCAGACCGATCCGCTCGTAGTAGCGGATGGTCTCGACGTTCACACCACTTCGCCCCGACAGCGCGCCGATGCTGAATCTTCCCTTTTCCGACGGCATAGCAAAATAAGCTCTTGAACCTGTAGCGACTACAGCCTCTATAGTGATAGCACAGCCGGGTCAGTCGATAGAAGTGCAAAATGCCCGCACACGGCGAAAAAGCCCCTCGGGCTGACGAATTGGGGTTTCAAAAAGTCGGCAATAACGCAGGGGGCGGGAGTCGGCAGCGGGTCGTCGCCGCCGGTGGGCTCCTTGGCGCCATCGCCGCCTCCTCGTGCTGCATTCTGCCTCTGGTGCTCTTCAGCATCGGGGCCAGCGGGGCGTGGCTCGGCAGCCTCTCCGCACTCGCCCCCTATCAGCCGTCCTTCGTCGGCATCACGCTCGGATTTCTCGGTTACGGATACTACCTCGTCTACCGGAAACCTAAGGGGCAGTGCGCGCAGCGTGCAGTCTGTGACCGGCCGCGCCCGAGCCACTCGGTGAAGCTCTCCCTCTGGGCGGCGACGGTGCTTGTCGCGGCGGCTCTCGCCTTTCCTTACGTCGCTCCCATGTTGCTCGACCTCTAGGTAGACAGAACATGGCCGCTCGAACGAAGACAGAGCTGCGCACCGTGAGCATCGGCTCGGTGTGCGGGACGTGCCGCGCCCCCATGGCCGTCACCACCTCCAGGCAGGGAACTGCGCTCGACGGCGCCACGCCCGCCGAGACGGTGGTGTACGTGGGGATCCAGTACAGGGAGCAGGCCGCCACTTCGCTCCGCAGGGTCATACGCTTCTTCTGCTCGCCCGAGCATCTCGAGAACCGGCGAGACGATAACGCCAATATCGAAGGGTACGCGTTGTCGCTCGAGGAAGGTCTGCGGGCAGGTAGGGCGATCTTCGCGCCTTTCCTGACGCAGCCGAGCGTGGAACGTTGAGACGAAGAACAGGAGCAGACCGATGAAGAAGATCGTGTGCGCAACCCTCATCGCAGCGTCATTGGCGGCGGGCAGTCCTGTGGTGCTCGCAAGCGAGCGGACGGTGACGCTGACGGTGGAGAACATGACCTGCCCGAGCTGCCCCTATATCGTCAAGAAAACGCTCGCAAGCGTCTCCGGTGTGAGCAAAGTGGATGTCTCTTTCGAGCGGAGAGTCGCGGTCGTCACCTTCGATGACTCCCAGACCGACGTGTACGCACTGACCGAAGCGACGGCCGAGGTCGGTTTTCCCGCCAGGCTTCTGGATCGAGGCGGCTGACATGAAGGACCGCACGATTCTGCGAACCGGCATCGTGGGCAGTGTGGTTGCGGCCATCTGCTGCTTCACGCCGGCGCTCGTGGTGCTGCTCGGGGTTCTGGGGCTCTCGGCATGGGTCGGCTGGCTCGACTACGTGTTGTTCCCCGCGCTGGCCCTCTTTCTCGCCGTGACCGCTTACGGGCTGTACCTGCGCCGGCAGCGGCGCGTGCAAACCGAGCAACGGTCAGAAACGTGACGGTGGCGACTCGCTGCACCTCGGGGACCCGACATGACCAGGGATACGACTTGGTCGTGCTCGGCGCGGGCTCGGCGGGTTTCGCGGCGGCGATTACGGGGGCGGAACAGGGCGCGCGCGTCGCCCTCGTCGGCCACGGCACGCTCGGTGGGACCTGCGTGAACGTGGGCTGTGTGCCCTCGAAGACGCTGATCCGCGCGGCGGAGACGCTGCACCAGGCGCACGCCGCCGCGCGCTTCACCGGCATTCACGGGGAGGCACGCGTCGAGAGCTGGTCCGCCGTGATGGCGCAGAAGGACGAGCTGGTGGCAGGGCTGCGCCAGGCCAAGTACGCGGCCCTGCTCCCCGCCTACAACGGCATCGCCTATCTCGATGGGCCGGCGCGGCTGTTGAACGGAGGAGTCGCCGTCAACGGCGAGCCGCTGCGTGCGGACAAGACCGTGATCACGACGGGTGCGCGGCCCGCCGTCCCCCCCATCCCCGGCATCGCCGAGGTGCCCTACCTGACGAGCACCACGGCGCTCGCGCTCGAGCGGCTGCCGCGCTCGCTCCTCGTTATCGGCGGCGGCTACGTGGGGTGCGAGCTCGCGCAGATGTTCGCGCGCGCGGGGGTGCGGGTGAGCATCGTCTGCCGGCGCGGGCTGCTGCCGGCGGCGGAGCCGGAGATCGGTCAGGCGCTCGCACGTTACTTCCGCGATGAAGGGATCATTGTGCGCGAGGGCGTCGCCTACCGCGGCATTCGCGCCACGAGCGACGGGGTGGCGCTTGCCCTCGGTGTGCAAGGGGGCGAGGAGACTATCGAGGCCGAACAGGTGCTCGTGGCGACCGGGCGCCGGCCCAACACCGAGGGCCTCGGGCTCGCCGAAGCCGCCATCGCGCTCAGCGAGAACGGCGGCATCCGCGTAAACGACCACTTGCGCACCACCAACCCGGCGGTCTACGCGGCGGGCGATGTCACCGGCCGGGACATGTTCGTCTACATGGCCGCTCACGGGGCCAAGCTCGCCGCCGACAACGCCCTCAACGGCGACACTCGCCGCTATGACGCCACGGGCATGCCCGCGGTCGTGTTCACCGACCCGCAGGCGGCGAGCGCAGGGCTGACCGAGGCGCAGGCCATCGAGAGCGGATTGCGGGCCGAGACGAGAGTGCTGTCCCTCGAGCACGTGCCGCGCGCGCTCGCCGCGCACGACACGCGCGGTCTCATCAAGCTGGTTGCGGAAGCGGAGACGGGTCGGCTGCTCGGCGCCCACATCCTCGCGCCCGAGGGCTGCGACAGCATCCAGAGCGCGGTGCTCGCGATCCGCCACGGGCTCACCGTGTCCGATCTGGCGGAGACGATGTTTCCGTATCTGACCATGGTGGAGGGCCTCAAGCTCACGGCACAGAGCTTTGCGAA
>JABAHQ010000557.1_pt1 | contig 45937 bp, 24 predicted proteins | sample 7062091 | NCBI WGS metagenome assembly JABAHQ01 (sample SAMN14534359, study PRJNA622989) | marine sediment metagenome | biome: marine biome [ENVO:00000428]; feature: marine pelagic biome [ENVO:01000023]; material: deep marine sediment [ENVO:00002113] | place: India: Gulf of Kutch | collected... | reverse complement strand
CATTCTTTTTGTCAAAAATAACCGCTCTCCTCAGCTAAGTCATCTTCTTACTCAGCGTTCCCCGGGAGGTTTTTAAGCGGTAGATATACATGCCGGCCGGCAAGTCTTTCATGTTATTATTTAATGACGGATGCATAAAACTATGGAAGCAAACGCACTCTTTATCAGTATGTTGCAGTGTGTTTTCATCTTTTATATTTGGTTATTTCCAACGCAATTTATTAGCAGAAGAAGCTGGAGCTTCATTTGCAACATCCTTCCAAGCTGGAGCTTGGAAGGAGATCAAAAAACACTCAAAAACTTAAACACCCAAACACTATTTTTTAAAACTTTCCAGACTTAAAATTTGTTGCTATATTTTTGGCCTTATTGCATCACATAAAAAGAGGAGGCATTTGTATGCGGTCATTATTTGTTTGCATTTTTGTGGGATTGATTTGCTGGAGTGGTTACTCAACCATTCAGGCAAATCCGGTTCCAAAAGGACCTGAACAGGAGTCAACCGATAATCTGCAAAAAGAACTCCCGGTAGACACCAGCATCACCATTGGCAAATTGGATAACGGATTAAAATACTACATCCGCAAAAATCAAAAACCGGAAGACCGGGCTGAGTTACGACTGGTGGTTAATGCCGGATCGATCCTGGAAGACAAAGATCAGCAAGGTCTGGCCCACTTTACGGAACACATGGCCTTTAACGGCACCGAGAATTTTGAAAAGCAGGAATTGGTCGATTACCTGGAATCCATTGGGATGCGCTTTGGTCCCGACCTGAATGCTTACACCAGTTTTGACGAAACGGTTTATATGTTGCAGATTCCCACCGATAGCGCCGAAATTGTGCAAACCGCTTTTCAAATTCTGGAAGAGTGGGCGCACCGGGTCAAATTTGCTAGGGAAGAAGTCGACAAGGAACGCGGTGTGGTGATTGAAGAGTGGCGATTGGGGCGTGGCGCCGAAGCCCGCATGCGCGATGAACAGTTTCCGATCCTTTTTAAAGGCTCCCGCTATGCAGACAGATTGCCAATCGGTAAAAAGGCCGTGCTGGATACGTTTCATTATCAAACCTTAACTGAGTTTTATGACGACTGGTATCGCCCCGACCTGATGGCGGTGATTGCCGTGGGAGACTTTAATAAAACCAACATTGAGCATCTGATCAAATCTCACTTTTCCAATCTTCCCCAGCCCCCAAATGCCCCTCAACGCAAATTGTACCCGGTTCCCGATCATTCCGAAACTTATTTCGCCATTGCCACCGATCCGGAAGCCACCAACAACCGGGTCAGCATTTTCTATAAGAAGGAGGTTCAGGATCAGGGAACTGAAGCTGCATACCGCAGATCGTTAATCCAATCGCTTTATCACGGTATGTTCAACCAACGCTTGGATGAACTGCGCCGGCAGGCAGATCCCCCGTTTTTACAGGCTTATTCTACCCAGGGCCGTTTTATTCGAAGCAAAGAATTTTACATTTTGGGTGCGGCAGTAAAAGACAACCAAATCGAAACCGGATTAGAAGCAATTTTAACCGAAGCGGCCCGGGTAGACAAATACGGTTTTACCCAAACCGAACTGGAACGACAAAAATCGGAAATGCTGCGCAGTATCGAGCAAGCCTATAAGGAACGGGATAAAACCCGATCACGCCGTTATGCAGCAGAATATATTCGTAATTTTCTCACTGGTGAGCCGATTCCCGGCATCGAATATGAATACCAGCTGTACCAGAAATATATACCGACCATTACTCTGGTCCAAGTCAATCAATTAGCAGATGAACTGATTACGGATCAAAACCGGGTGGTCACGGTTAATGCACCTGAAAAGGAGGGTGTCACGGTTCCTGGGAAAGAAGATTTACAGGCGGTTTTTAATCAGGTTGAACAAAAATCCATAGAGCCGTATGAAGATGCCGTTTCGGAGGAACCGTTAATCAGCGATATACCCGGGCCGGGTAAAATTATCAAAGAAAAGAAAATAGAGACAATTGGAGTCACCGAATGGAAGCTGTCCAATGGGGTACGGGTTATCTTAAAACCGACCGATTTTCAGAACGATCAAGTGCTCTTTTCTGCCTACAGCCCTGGCGGACATTCGCTGGTTTCTGACCAGGATTACATCGCCGCTGTTACCGCTGCTTTTATCATCAATCATGGGGGCGTGGGTGACTTTAATCAAATTGAACTGGAGAAAAAATTAGCTGGAAAAGTGGTGAATCTGTCGCCTTGGATTCATTCCCTGGAAGAAGGTCTTTCCGGCAGCGCCTCTCCTCAAGATTTAGAGACCTTGTTCAAGTTGGTCTATCTATATTTTACCGAACCGCGAAAAGATAGTAGCGCTTTCTTATCTTATCAATCCCGTATCCGTGGGTATCTGGAAAATCGTGATGCCAATCCTGAAAATGCATTTCGAGATACTGTCCAGGTGACCATGGCCCAACATCATTACCGGGCTCAGCCGTGGTCGGAGGAGACCCTGGAAGAAATGGATTTGCAACGGTCTTATGCTATCTACAAAAATCGGTTTGCAGACGCCAGCGATTTTACCTTTTTGTTTGTGGGGAATATTGAGCCGGAAACCATCAATCCGTTTGTACGCACCTACTTAGCCAATCTACCAGCAAAAAATCGGCAAGAAAGTTGGCGAGATGTGGGCATCGATCCGCCGCAAGGGGTAATTCAAAAAAACGTGCGTAAGGGATTGGAACCCAAAAGTCGCGTACAATTAATCTTTACCGGTCCATTTGAATGGTCCAGGCAAAACCGTTACCATTTAAACTCTATGACTCATGTGTTGAGGATCAAATTGCGTGAAGTGCTTCGGGAAGATAAGGGTGGTACATACGGTGTTGGTGTAAATGCTTCACCCTCTCATTACCCGGATGAAGAATATCGGCTTACCATCTCTTTTGCCTGTTCGCCGGATCGAGTGAACGAACTGACCAACACCGTTTTTCAACAAATCGACAGTCTTAAGAAACAACTTCCGGAAGAGATTTATATGCAAAAAGTTAAAGAAATTCAGCGCCGGAAACATGAAAAGGATTTAAAAGAAAACCGCTATTGGCTCAATGCGCTGACATTTCATTATCGTCATCAGGAAAATCCGCGCAATATTTTAGAATACACAAAACTTGTGGACCAACTTACTGCCAGGGACATTCAAACGGCGGCACAAAAATATATTGATGAGAACAATTATGTCAAAGTCGTTCTCTATCCAGAGGAAACCTGATTGATAGAGTGCATTTTAGATTTTATGCAAAAAATATTCGTCATTCTGAGTGATGCGGCACAAAGCTACACAGTGGTGCCTGCCACATGGTGGAGACTATGTCTTGGCATGCTCCCATTGGGAAAGAATCTTTTTAAAACGCGATGTAGAGAGAGATTCTTCGGTCACTTCCTGCCTTGCCTGATGCAAGCAGACTAACGGCCGGGCAGGCGTTCCCTCAGAATGGCAATGAGGAAATTGAATGGACGATTCAGAACATGCTGATACGGATGTGTTAATCATCGGTGGTGGGGCGATTGGTATTTGCAGTGCTTATTATTTATGGAAAGCGGGACAAACGGTTACGGTGATAGAGAGAAAAGAAAAAGTGGGCGCGGGCAGCTCCGAGAAAAATGCCGGTCTTATCGCGCCCAGTCATATTATCCCGCTAGCTTCGCCGAAAGTAATTAAAAAGGGCCTTAGATGGTTGTTGAATCCCAACAGTCCCTTTTACATTAAGCCACAACTGAGCAAAGAACTGCTCTCCTGGTTCTGGAAATTTTGGAAGTCCTCTACCAAAGCGCATCAACAACGCTCCATCCCCATTTTGAGAGATTTAAATTTGACCAGCCTGGAGTTGTTGAAAGAAATGCAGATGGAAGAATCATTCGATTTCGGTTTTAAGCAGGATGGATTGCTCATGCTCTACAACACATATCGCGGATTTGAGGAAGGGCTCACCACTGCCCAGTTAGCCAGAGATGCAGGATTGCAAGTGGAAATTTTTAATCATTCGGATTTTCATCAAATCGAAACCAATCTTCAGCTCAAGGCAAAGGGTGGCATCTACTATTCTCAAAACGGACACCTGGATCCGGCTCAATTTGTCACTCGACTGGCCGAATTTCTGCAGCAAAATGGCGTTGGCATTTTCACTTCAATCCGGATGACGGGTTTTGAGAGGAAGATAGGGCAAATCACCGGAGTAAACACCACTCAAGGCCGTTTTTCGGCAAAGGAAGTGGTTTTGGCGGGCGGCGTATGGTCCGCAGAGATTCTATCCGAGCTGTCTTTGAAATTACCCATGCAAGCGGCCAAAGGGTACAGCATCACCCTTCCCGCACCACCCGGGAAACCGCACCTTCCGATGATTCTGGCCGAATCCAAAGTGGCGGTGACACCGCTGGAAGATTCCTTGCGATTCGCAGGCACATTAGAATTCTCCGGGCTGAATGAGGCAATCAATCAACGACGGGTTAAAGCAATTCTGAGAGCTATACCCAATTATTTTGCCAATTTTCACCCTCAACCTGATGATCAAACGCAAATATGGAGTGGTTTGCGTCCCTGCTCACCGGATGGGTTACCTTTTCTGGGACGATACAAACAATTGAAAAATTTAATCGTCGCCACCGGCCATGCCATGATCGGTATCTCGCTGGCCCCGGTGACCGGAAAGCTGGTCTCGGAGCTGGTTATGAATGAAACTCCGTCATTAGACTTAAGCGCACTCAATGTGGAACGGTTTAATTGAAAACCGAGGATTTTCCAAATCAGATTACCACACTTTAGGGAGGTTGATAAGCTTATGATCTTTGAAAAATTAACCAGGCCATCTACGCACTGTGTAAATGTGTCACAATAAATTTTGACACTCCGGAGCAACAAAATTTATTTTGTTAGTAACAGGTTATTTGCTCAAATTTCAATAACCAGTGCTTTGTAAATTTTGTTACAGTCAAAATTGTATCTAAAAAATCTAAACCAAACCAACGAGGTAGAAGATGAAGATTGTTCGAAAATTGACAATTCTTGCCCTTTCGGTTACTCTAATGATGAATGCACAGCCAAACCCACACTTCGATCAATATTTTGAAAACCAAACCATGCGGGTGGACTATTTTCATATCGGCGATGCGGATTCGGAGATTATCACTATCGATCGTATCTATCAATATGGGATTTGGGCGGGCAGCACCAAAAATTTAAGCGACCGCTTTAATTTGGGCCGTTACTATTTCAAAATTTACGATGCCGAATCGGACAAGCTCATCTATTCAAAGGGGTTCGATAGCTACTTCGGGGAGTACCAAACCAGTTCCATGGCGAAAGAAGGGATAAAACGAACCTATCACGAAACTGCCCTTCTCCCCTACCCTAAAGCGCCGATTCAATTCGTTATTGAAAGGAGATATAAAGAGAACGATTTACAGGAAATCTTTCGCACCGAGATTGATCCGAAAGATGTGATGATCGTCCGGGATCGCATCATCGATCCCTCAGTGGAAATTTTTCAAACCGCTGATAACGGCCATCCACACCACAAAACCGACGTTGCCATACTGAGCGAGGGATATACATTATCTGAAAAAAACAAATTCAAAACGGATTTAGAAAGATTCAGCGAGATATTTTTCAAACACGAGCCATATAAATTCAATATGAAGAAGTTCAATATTTACGGCGTGTTTAAACCATCGCAGGAAAGCGGTGTCGATGAACCGACTCACGGCTCCTTCAATAATACCGCCCTCAATGCGACCTTTAATTCCCTCGGATCGGAGCGCTATTTGTTGACCGAAGATAATCGAACCGTGCGAGATGTAGCCGCCCATGCGCCATACGATGCGCTCTACATCATGGTCAATCACGATCGCTATGGGGGAGGGGGAATTTACAATCTTTTTTGTACCTTTACAGCAGACAATCAATTCAGCGAGTATTTGTTCGTGCATGAATTCGGGCATTCCTTCGCCGGGCTTGCCGATGAATATTATACCTCAGCCGTTGCCTATAGTGATTTTTATCCCCGAGGAATTGAACCGCGTGAGCCCAATATCACCGCATTGCTTGAACAGGATGACTTGAAATGGAAGGATCTTCTCTGGGAAGGCATTGAAGTGCCCACGCCCTGGAATAAAGAAAAATATGATTCAATGGATTATGCCTGGCAACAGGAACGACAAAGGTTGAACAAAAAGATTGCCGAACTTGAAAGAGAGGGAGCACCGGAAGAGGAGATTATGGAAGCTCAGCAAACCTACAATCGCAAGGATAGCGCCCATACCCAAAAAATGCATGATTTTTTACGCAACAGTAAATACTGGGGAATGGTCGGGGCCTTTGAAGGGGCCGGCTATTCTTCGAAAGGCCTATATCGTCCCATGCTTGACTGCATCATGTTTTCCAAAGGTACTCTGTCATTCTGCAAAGTCTGTCGGGGTGGAATTGAGAGGATTATTGAACATTATGCGGAATAGCAATTGAACGGGTAAACCGGAGCGTTTTGAGATCGAAAAATAAATTGATGATGATTTGTAAACATCGTGAAACAAAAATTAGCAAGGAGTAAATACGCCATTCCGTTCTCTGGAGAGTGGCTGCACTTTTTAAATGTTAAGATTGTATAAATCAAAATTTGTGGTTAATTTTATAATATAAAATGAAAAGCAGAGAACGTCATGTATTGCTTGAAAAGAGTTTTTGTTCTGACAATAATAATTTCCTCGTTTTTTGTTCTGCATGCTCAGGAGGGCAGTACGCTCGAACAACGTTTAATCCGGTTAGAAGAAGGACAAAAGCATTTAGATAAACGAATTGACGAATTGCGCGCAGATATGAATGCTAGGTTTGATGCATTGCGAGCGGATATGAATAATCGATTTGAAGATATGAATCGAAAGTTCAACTGGTTGTATATTTTACTTGCGGCAATTATCGCCTTAAATGGCGCCATGGTTGGCTCGGTAATCTGGATGGCCAAACAGGATCGCCCGGTAGGCAAACATCATTACGATCAAATTTTAGCCACAGAGAACGAGTTGGAACAAGGAATGCGCCAATTACAAAAAGACGTTCGTACTTTAGATGATCGTCTAACCAGGCTGGAAAAATCCAGCAGTGGTGAATAAACTAACCTGTCATTAAATTCCCCAATTGGAACCCAAATTACAATATCTATGATCAGAGGGATTCTACCGCCGCTCACCACCCCATTTATTAAGGATGAAGTGGCTTACGCCAAGTTGAAGGAGAATATCAGCAAACTCAATCAAATGAATTTAAGCGGCTTTGTTGTGCTGGGGTCTAACGGAGAAACGGTTTATCTGACCCGGGAAGAAAAATTGAAAATTATTCAAGTAGCGCGGGAGAATGTTCTGGAAGATAAATTATTAATCGCAGGCACCGGCATTGAGTCCATTAAAGAAACAGTTGATTTAACCAACCAAGCGGCGCGGATAGGGGCAGACATGGCCCTGGTCCTGCCACCTTCTTATTATCCCCAGAGCACCCATCACCAGTCATTGCTAAAATACTATTATACCATTGCGGATAAGGCCAACATTCCCATCATCATTTATAACGTTCCAAAATTTACCGGATGTTCTATCGATCCCGCCGCTGTGGCGGAATTAGCTAATCATCCCAACATTATCGGGATAAAAGACAGCGTGGAAAATATTGCACATTTGGCAGAGATCATTCAATTAACCGCAGCGGACTTTTCTGCATTGGTTGGTACGGGCTCAGTATTATATCCGGGACTTTGTGTTGGCGCGACAGGTGGTATTCTGGCCCTGGCAAATATCGCCGCACATGAATGTATCCAAATTCAGGAAAACGTTGAAGCAGGAAATCACCGGGAAGCGTTAAAACTGCAAATGCGCTTGTTGGCAGTCAACAAAACCGTGACGGCGCAATTTGGTGTAAGCGGATTAAAAGCCGCCATGGATATGCTGGGATTTTATGGCGGAACGCCGCGCCTTCCTCTTCTCCCCCTAAACAAGGACGAATGGAACCAACTAAAAAGAATATTGATAGAAGCCAATTTGATTGATGAGTGAGAAATAATCTCCTTTCAAATTAAAAACTGTACTGCAAGGTAATGTTCAACGTATTGACCGTTGAGAAATTATAATCGGCGAATAAATTTACGCCAAAAACGCTGCCGCCCGCGCCTAAAATAAAGCGAGTTTCATTGGAACCATCCAAATCAAATTCAATTGGAATGGTCACACCCGGAGAAATTTCATATTCATAATCAACCTTCATGTTGGAGTTTTCAATCAAAAAGCCTGCATAGGGGGTTACACTGGCAATGAATCCGCCGAATTTTTTGCTCACATTGATCCCATAGGCGGTGGTGGTGGTTTCTAATACATCTCCTTCTATTTCTAATTTCTGGGTAAAAAATCCCAGTGAAACATTCACCGGTAAGGGATTGGCAAACCATACTGCCGGATTGTGCTGAATACCAAACCCGAAATATTTCAGATCGCCGATATCATCAGAAAGACTTATGTTGGGAAGATAGCGTACACTGGCCTGTGTTCCATACACGGTGCCGACAGTGAGTTGTGGAGCTGCGGTGGGAAAGATTCCCGGATCGGCGATTATGCCTCGAACATCATCGAGCGTTATTGTGGTTGACGGGATAACGACATCTTCACCTTCAACTGAAATTGTAGTCTGTTTAGTTGTCACCTGAACAGACTCATCCTCACTTCCAAAAAAGGTGGGGCCTGATACCTCTGACGGGATCTTGGTGTCTAATATGGCCTGGATAAGTGAATCCGGAGGGCCGTTGTAACCCTGAACCTGGCTGGCAAGAAATTCAGCCTGTTCTTGTTGAAATGGGAAAAGGATATCCAAAAGTTGGAAAACCTGTTCATCGCTGTCGATAAAAGCGCCCATAAATACGACGCCAAGTTTAAAATCTAATTGGGTTAATGCCGCATCCGGAGCATCGCCCATCCACCCGGTATTCAAATTCGCACCGAAGGCATCCACAAGCGGCTGGGCAAATTCATTCGCCACATCTTCGGGCATCTCTTTGAGAGTGTTGTTTAGTCTCGAATCCTCCTGTGCACGCAAATTTCCGATCGACAAGCTGATTAAACTGAATAGTGCCACTATTCCAAACAGTCTTCCCATCGCTTGATGGACATTTTGTAATAACAAAAACCATGTTCCAACATTATCCATAGAATTATCTCCTCTATAAAATTAGACGTGGTTAAATGGTTAATTCAAAGAGCAAATTTGCGGGAGTAATTGGGTCTAAATTCAGGTTTTTTGGGTCATTTTTATTTTTTCTAATTTCAAACTAAAGTTATAAGATAATGCAAAATTATTAACTAAAACAAGCAGATTAGCAAATAGAACAGCTGTACGCTTCTCTGATGAGGCAGAGATATTATAACGGGATTCATCTTCATCTTGACAAATTCCCCAAACAATGCTAATTTCTTAATAGCATGCGTTTTCTATATTTTTACAGCGCCTGAAATTAGTCATTCTATAAACGCCCTTTCAAAATGAGGAGGGTAAGCTTGATGATTAAATATAAACACAAGGAGTTCTTACAGTGAATTGGAAAAAAACCATCCGGGTGATTGTCGCTTTATTTTTAGCGGTATGTGTGGCAGTTTTTATGTGGATGATTTTAGGCGCGGCAGGATATAGTCGCATGGGTTGGCTTGGCGCTGAGATAGCGATTGTGCCGCCAATAATTACGGGCGTGGTCTTATTTCTTATTCTGAACTGGCTGTTTAAACAGTTGTATGAATGAGAATTTACAGTTTTTAAACAACCCGGTTTTCTTAAGAGTACATAATAAACGACCAGATGCTCTTCAGAGGATTATCGAATTTCACTACATGGCAATGAATGCCCATGCCCTTAAAATTCCAGGTCCTTTTCCCCTTTATAATTGGCTGGATAATATATCCCTTGTGATCCGCCTTTTACAACGATACTATCTACTTCACTTTTTTTGAAATAAATCCGAATCGTATCTGCAGAGGCGCTATTAATTCCTTCGCTGACCTCTTCTTCATTAATGTAATAGACACTTCGTGCATTCTCAATTGCCCATAAGCGGTCAATTTTACCTTCATTGATAAAAGCAATAATTTGTTGAGCGGCTAATCGGTTAATTTTATTGTCTGAAGAATCTATTACAGAAGTAGCTAACGCCTGTCCCCGGACATGAATTTTTTGCAACACCATCTCCTGAAAAAATAATTCCATTGAATTTCCGATCATTTTGTTATTGGTTTGTGTGACTTTCGGATTGATTTCGAGGAAAGCTTTTTCGGTGTTAAAAAAATACACCGCGGAATCACAACGGGCCACTAAGTTATCCCGAACAATTCTGACCGAATCCCGGGCGATGGCTTTGCGGGTTGTGTCGGAGAAATAATCCATCCGTCGTGCGTAAATGTGTAGTGTATCCGTACCGGTGCTATCGACCTGCCACAAGTGAGCCTTGCGCTCCACTTTGGAACGGTTTTCCTGGGGAATGTATTCCCCTTCTTTGGCGCGTACAAAAATCCGGGAACCCTCATCGATGAGCAATAGATTAGTTCTGGCAAACGCCTGATCGGTCTCGTAATAGTATTCCAGATATTCGGCAAACATTTGCTGGCCGGGATTGGTAAGATGTACGCTATTTTCGGCAATTGCCATCTTCTTATCAGTAAAATAGGTCACCTTCTCAGCAGTTAAAAGCTCATTACCGCGACGAATTTTGGTGTTTCCGGTAAGCACCAGTTTTTTTTGATCGGGCCGATAACGAGCGGTATCGCAAAAAATCTCCACGGTGTCCTGACGAACATGAACGTTCCCTTGCAGGATTTTCACTTCCACATTATTCTGAAGTGTTTTCCCTTTTGTAACATCGGCGTTGATCAATTCTAAACGGGATTGACTATGTAGATGTGGTACTGCAAAACAATTAAGGAGAGCCAGGCAAACTACCAGCAAGCGAATAACCCGCTTCCAAATTATTTTTGGATCCAAATTTATGTATTGATCATTGATTTTGCAGAAATGATTGATTCGCAAATTTATCCCGCGGCGAAAATCATATCTATGAATACGAATACTGTTTGTGGAAGCAGCCAAAACAAAATCTCGGAAAGAGCAAAACGGGATTTCTATTTTTCCAATGGGAGTAATCGTTTTGAGTATCCCTTGGCATTTCGGATTTCATAATTTTTCAGATCCGCATCTGAAATGAAGGAATCGCCGATTAACGTGTCGGTTTGGGTAGTAAATTTGACAGATACATCGCTGATGATTTTCTTCAGTTTGTTATCCCATTTCAATTTTTCTGTTTCCAACACAATTCCGCTATCGGAGACGACAATGACGTTTCCCATCGCTTCCAAATTATTGTTCTGGTGATAAACGATCCCTTCCTCAGCAGTCAAAACTGACTTGTGCCTGCCATTGCTATCATAGAAATCCACATGAATGCTGTCTTTTAATAAAGTTTGCCTTTTTTCTTCATACCGAGCAAGATATCCTGCCCAAACTTCGGCCAACCGATTACCTTCATCAGTAATAATAATAGTGGCTTCCCAACTCTCCTGGTCCGGAAATTTCATTTGCTCCTGTTCCTGGTCCGGAGCAGCAGGATCTTGGTCATATTGAGAACAGGATACAATTCCCAAAAAGAAGCAAAAAAGTAAGAGTTTAAATATATCCATCGATGTCTTTCTTCATTTGGTTTAAAATATTTTTGTGAATTATATCTTAAATTACAGCGTTAGTTTCATATTAAATCATTTTTTATTTCAATGTTAATTTTCGACACAGGGTCGAAAAAGAATTAATGCACAATGGTTCAGGCAACTCCGGAGCGCATGATATCATGTAAATGAATAATGCCGATCAATTCATCATTATCATTGATTACCGGCATCGCGATTATCCGGTATTCCTCCATCTTCTTATAGACTGTATACGCCAGTGTCCCGGAACGAATAGTCTTGGGCAACTTATTCATTATTTTCTCAACCGGAATATGAAAAAATTGTTCGGTATGTTCAACAAGTCTGTTTAAATCACCGGTAGTGATCACCCCAATCACTTTGCGTTGATCGGAAACAACCGGACAAATACCGCGTTTGGACGCCATCTCTAAAACAGCCTCTTTCATAGTGGCGGTAAGCCCCACCATTGGAATGCGCTCACCGGTTTCCATCAAATCATCAACCTTTAATAAAAGTCGTTTCCCAAGTGTACCGGCCGGATGAAGAAAGGCAAAATCTTCTTTGGTAAATTTTCTCTTTTCCAATAAAGCAATGGCCAGTGCATCACCCATAACTAACATGGCAGTGGTACTGGTCGTAGGGGCTAAATCGTGCGGGCAGGCTTCTTCTTTGATTCCGATATCCAGAATCACAGAACTATGTTTGGCTAAGGCAGATTCCGAATTTGCGGTTATGGCCACGATAGGCACTCCAATCCGACTGAATACGGGCAACAAGTTAAATAATTCATCCGAATTGCCGCTCTTGGATAAACAAATTGCTACATCATCTTTATGAACAATTCCCAGGTCACCATGAATGCCATCCGAGGCGTGCAAAAAATATGAGGATGTTCCCGTAGAGGCCAGGGTGGCGGCAATCTTACGTCCAATCGCTCCCGACTTACCAAGACCGGTGACAATCACCCGACCGCGGCAATTGTACACCAAATCAACAGCTTTTATAAAATGTTCATCTAACATTTCCAAAAGTTGTTGTATGCCCTCAGCCTCTAAGGCAATGACCCGTCGTGCCACATTTAGCAAATCGAGCGACGTGTCAATTTCTGTATTATTTTTCAACGATTTTTCCTCAATCATACCATTTACCTACGCATTTGTTCTAGCATTTGTTTTTGTAAATCTTCCAATTTCCCTTGGACATGCAGTACAAAATCGACAACTTCCCTGACAGCACCCCGACCGCCATTTCTCCTGGTCATGAAACGGGCGCTCTTTTTGACGACGTCGGTCGCATTATTTACAGCCACAGGTAAGCCAACTTTTTCTAAGACCGGAATATCGGGAAGATCGTCACCAATATAACAAACCTGATTATCCTGTAATTGCAATTTTTTTTTCAATAGCTGGTAACCATCCAATTTTTCATAACTTCCTAAAAACAATGTATTTATATTTAGTTCATTTGCCCGATGCCGAATGGCTTTACTGTCCCGCGCAGAAATAATTCCGGTTTCGAGACCGGCAAAATGTGCTAATTTAATCCCGAATCCGTCATGGGCGTCGAAAGATTTGGTTTCTTCCGCCTTTACATTATACACAATATGACCGTCCGTAAAGCAGCCGTCAATATCGAATACAATTGCACAAATAGAAGATGCACGTTTAAATAACTCCCCAACAATTGACGGATCACAAATCATCTTAAATTGTCAGTTTTTGAGAAAGTTGATAAATTTCGATTAATTGTGAAACAGCCTCTGGAAATTTCTGCAATGCTAATTGGGACTGCGCGTCGCTGAGTGCACCTGGTGGATGCGGATGCACTTCCAGAAAGATGCCACTAACCACTCCGGTAGCAAGTGCTGCTCTTGCCAGGGGTAGAATGTACTCCGGCTGTCCACCACTGGAAGCACCTTCTCCGCCGGGAATTTGGACGCTATGGGTTGCATCAAACACCACCGGGAAATCAGTCCTGGCCATAATAATTAATCCGCGCATATCTACCACTAAATTTCGATAACCAAAGGTCGTGCCGCGTTCAGTCAATAAAATGCGGTGGTTGTTTGTACTTGTAATTTTTTCTGCCGCTTTCGGCATATCCTCGGGGGACAGGAATTGACCTTTTTTGATATTTACTGCTTTGCCGGTGCGGCCTGCCGCCTGGAGTAGATCGGTTTGACGACACAAAAAAGCCGGTATCTGGAGTACATCTACTACTTCGGCCACAACCGGGGTTTCTACTTCGTTATGAACATCGGTAAGTACCGGAATGTTAAACTCTTCCTTCACCCGGGCCAAGATTTGTAACGCCTTTGCAAATTGAATCCCTTTAAAACTTTGAATTGAGGTGCGGTTGGCCTTTTTATAGGAGGATTTAAAAATGAATTGTACCGGCAAATCACGCACAACATTGGTGATGAACTCAGCCGTTTCCAAAATCATTTGTTCATTTTCAATTACACAAGGCCCTGCGATAACTGTTAATGGCTGATCTACTCCCACAGTGACATTTGCAATTTTAACATTTGGCATGGCAGGCAATCCGATTTTTATGGCTCAGCTTCTAAGGCGGCTTTTACAAAGTGGACGAATATTGGGTGAGGTTTCATGATGCGACTTTTTAACTCAGGGTGAAATTGGCAACCGATAAAGAAAGGATGATCCTTCAATTCAATTATCTCAACCAAGTTGCCATCCGGTGAAAGCCCGCTGAGCACCATTCCATACTCCCGCAAAATACCTCGATAATCATTGTTCACTTCATAACGGTGGCGATGACGTTCAATAATAATTTCAGCATCATAAATTTTTCTGGCCAGAGTATTATTTTGAGTAACACAGGGATAGGTGCCCAAACGCATGGTGCCGCCTTTCTGATGTATGGATTTCTGGGAGGCCATTATATGAATCACCGGATCTCTGGCATCGCTGGAGAATTCAGAGCTATCGGCATCGGGTAATCCACACACATTACGTGCGAATTCAATGACTGCGCATTGCAAGCCCAAGCAAATGCCAAAGAACGGCAGTTTGTTAAGACGCGCATATTGAACCGCCAACAGTTTGCCTTCCACCCCGCGAGCATCAAATCCATAGGGAACCAGAATTCCATTGACATCGGATAAGAATGGTTCAGCACCTCTTTTCTCGACCTCTTCAGAATTCACCCACTTTATTTCCACCCTGGCATCGTTGGCCACGCCGGCGTGCACGAAGGCTTGCAATATGCTTTTATAAGCATCGTGCAGTTGGGTATATTTGCCACAGATAGCAATTTTTGCCGTCTCTTCAGGATATTTTATTTTGTGGACAATTTTTTCCAGAGGAGCTACATCCGGGTGCCTGGTGGACAATTGAAGCTTCTGAGCCACCAGTTCGTCCAATTTTTGTTCGGCCAAATGAAGCGGAACTTCATAAATTGTATCCACATCCGCCGCTTCAATGACAGAGGCTGGCTGAACATTGCAAAACAGCGCAATTTTATTCTTGGTTCCTTCATCCATCGGCCTATCGGTGCGGCAAATTAAAAAATCCGGCTGAATTCCGATTTCTCGTAGTCGCATCACGCTGTGCTGGGTCGGCTTGGTCTTTATCTCTCCCGTAGCGCTAATGTAGGGAAGCAAGGTCAAATGCATGGTGAGAGTATTTAACGGACCCCGTTCTAAACAGAATTGCCGAATCGCTTCCAAAAAAGGTAAACTCTCGATATCTCCTACCGTACCGCCGACTTCCACAATTACAATATCCGCACCAGATTGTCGAGCCAACAAATTGATTCGAGACTTAATTTCATCCGTAATGTGAGGAATCACCTGTACAGTAGCACCCAAATAATCACCGCTTCGTTCTTTTGTAATCACTGTATCGTAAATTTGACCGGTTGTCACATTATTCATCTGGGACATGTTCTCGTCAATAAAGCGCTCGTAATGTCCAAGATCAAGATCGGTTTCGGCACCGTCTTCTGTTACAAAGACCTCACCATGTTGGTAAGGACTCATTGTTCCCGGATCCACATTGATATAGGGATCAAATTTCATAATCGTTACTTTTAATCCCCGAGCCTTTAAGAGCAGCCCCAATGAGGCGCAGCTAATCCCTTTCCCCAAAGATGAAACTACCCCACCGGTAATAAAAATAAATTTTGGATCGGTTACTTTTTCCGAAATCACTACTTCAAACCTCTTTTTTGAATAATCTTTTCTACAGAAAGAATATCTTCTGCTGTATCCACCCCGGGAGAAAATTCATTGGCCTTAATGACTCTAATTTTATATCCACGTTCCAGAATACGAAGTTGCTCCAATTTTTCTCGCTCTTCTAAGATCCCCCTGGGCCAGTTCAGAAATTGCAATAAAAAATGCTTGCGATAGACATAGATGCCAATGTGTCTCATTAACAAAGGTATAGGACGGAACCCATTGTCTCTCGGAAATGGAATCGCTGCTCTGGAAAAATAAATTGCATTGTGATAGTTATCAACCAAAATCTTTACTACTGCCGGATTGTGCCATTCTTCTTCATAACGTAAAGGATAGCCCAATGTTGTGACTTGCAAATTCGGCTCTTTATTCATTTCCTGTATTGCCCTGCCAACCGAGTCGGGGGAAATCAAGGGTTCATCTCCCTGTAAATTGACGATAATATCAGTTTGCATGTTTTCTGCAACAGCCCCTACCCGCTCGCTCCCATTGGAAATAGTTACCGGTGTCATGTAAGCTTCACCGCCAAATGAAGTTACCGCTTCAGATATGCGCTCATCATCAGTGGCGACTACTACTTTCCCCACCCCGGGGATTTGTTTCGCTCGCTCATAGACCCATTGAATCATTGGTTTGCCGGCAATTTTAAGGAGAGGTTTACCCGGCAATCTTTGAGACGCATAACGCGCCGGGATGATGACAGCAATCCGCTCTGTCATTTAATGACCTTTGGTACCTTAAAAAATTTATCTTTAATGGATGATGCATTTTTCAGTGCCTCTTCAGTAGGTAAAGAAGGCATGGTTTCATCTTCCCGCATAACATTCGTGATCTGTGCCGGATGGCACAACGGTTCTACATCCTGTGTATTTAGTTCATTGAGTTTTTCCATGTAGGTTAAAACACTATTTAGTTCTGCTACTAGTTCCGCTTTTTCTTTATTAGAAAATTGCAGCCTTGCTAATCCGGCAATGTACTCTACCTCTTCTAAATTAATGGACACCATCCATCTCCATTCTGATAACATTGCTCGCACAGATAACATAAAAAAATCGTGGAGCATTTGCAATGACCTGGCCCTAACGATTGTCCACGATTAAAAAATTTATTCGGCTATTATTTTTAAAGACGGGAAAAAATAAAAAAACCGTATTCGAAAAACAACTGTTATTACCAATTGTTTTTTTGAACACGACAAAAAGGGGAGAGGTTACTTAATATTCGATATCGTTGAGAAAAAATTGAGTCGGATTGAGAGCGTTTCCATTATAATGGACTTCATAATGCAGATGAGAACTGGTGGAAATTCCGCTGCTACCTACTTCACCTATTTTGTCACCACGTTTTACGAATTGTCCCTTACGAACATAAATCTTATTTAAGTGGCCGTAATAAGTTTCAAATCCATATTTATGATTAATTTGAATAAATAGTCCATATCCCGCATTTCTTCCTGCATAAACCACGTACCCGTCAGAAGGGGCAATAATTGGGGTACCTTTATTGGTAGCCAAATCAACTCCTCTATGATAATGCATTTTGCCCCATATGGGATGACGACGACGTCCGAAACTACTGGAAATGTAAGCATTTTGGACTGGCTTTAATATGGGTAGGTACTTTACCGAATCCTGTCGTCGTTCCACTGTAGTGAGTAGTTTTTGATAGCTAATTTTTTCCAGCCTTATTTCACGCTCAAGTTTTTTTAATAGACTGTTGCTTTCGACTAACTCTTCGCCGAAAGACAATTGACTTAAATTTACCGGGTCATTTACCTTAGAACCTGCACCCCCAATTCCCACCTGACGAACATCAGAGTTTATGGGTGGTAAATCCAACATGGATCGAATTTGATCATCCTTTTCTTCCAACAGGTTAATACTTTGGCGAATAGTTGTAATTTTTTGAGTAATGGCGCTTAATTCTGACTGAAGGAGCGCATTCTCTTCCTTGAGTTGAGAGATTTTTGTATTTTGGCTAAAATCGGAAATGATATCAACCGAATATTTGAACATGAATGCAGTGATCGCGATTAAAGAGAGAACTACAAGACAAATTTTTTTGTAAGAGAGGTTAAACCTCTTAATACGGGAGGAGTCTGAATTGATATAGATAAGTTGCGGTTTCTTCTCCATTTAATCACCTCTAACGATTGTCGCTTTGTTCGATAATTCACCAACTTCTCAAACCGAAGTTAACGATATTGTTGATTTTTGTCAATACTTCACAAAAATAAAATTTAATTTTATTATTTTATGAAATCGGTTACTTTATCAATTTCATTAGTAACTGATGATAAATTAATAAAAAATATAGTTTTCCGAAAGAGATAGACTTGTTCTCTCATTAGGGGGACAATACTGTCTCTCACATAAAAAAGGTTGACAAAAAGGGAACGTACATTATTATTGAAATAATGCTTTAATACTTCCCCAGGTTTTAGCGAAGCTACTTATATTAGGAATGACCGAAATTGATTCGGATAATTGATGAGTGCCGTCATCATTTAAAATTCGAAGACGATAATAGTATATGCTTTTCACCCCCGCTAAGTTATCATCTATGTATTCGTAATTGCTGTTACTTCCTTTTGGTGTTAATTCACCAATTTTCCGAAAATCTTTTTTATTGCTACTTCGCTCAATAATAAACCGATTGAGATTTTTTTCCTCACCTGTTTTCCAGGTTAAAATGATTTTATTTTTGGCCGGCTCAGCGCTAAATTCAATAATAACAGCATCCGCATACCCGGTAAAAGTCAAACTCACTAAAGACAAAAGTATCAGCAAGAATTTTTTTTGCATAGTATTTTCGGCTCTTTAATATGAGCAAAAAGTTAATTGATAAGATACTAAAAATCAAGACCCTATTTTCAAATTTGTAATAAATCTTACCGGATTAAGTATATTCAAACGTTATTTTTGTCAAATATACAATTTAAAAATCAAATCCAAGAGAAAAATGAATTAAATCACGTTCATTAAGCAATTTGGCATAGGTAAAGCGGAGCGGTCCTAATAAGGAATTGATAGCAACTGACAAAGATATATTATGGATAAAATCGGATCCTCTGATTTTATCATCAGGGCGTTCCCAGATACCTCCGACTGAATAGCTCCCCATAATATAGGCTTCAATAGGCAGTTCCCATCCAAGACGATATCGTAAATCTACTCCCAACTGCACAAACTGACGGCCGAATTTTTCTTTTATGTGCAGGCCTGGCAATTTATCAGGACTCCCTATAAAAAAAAACTCAGAAAATGGTAAAGTCAAATCGGCACTTCCCGCCAACAAAAATGGGTGATAATTAAATTTGTCCCAAAAGGGGTAATAGCCTTCCAAGCCAAGAAAAATTTTGGTATAAGGTACAGTGCTGCCTAACAAAGTCTGATTGCCAGTTTCCCAGTACCACCGATTAAAAATGCCGCGCTTCGGGAAAGGGAGATTATCGCGTTTATCTACAACTGATCTGATGGTAAACGTGCGCAATCGATAACTGTCTTGAAATGGAAAGGTGAGATTCGCCGAAGAAATATCCACATTTTCAATTCTCAATTCGGCAGAAATTAATCCCAATCTCCCGATTTGTTGACCGATGCTGAATCTTGCTCCCCGTCTGGTAGTTCGATAATCATCCTCTCTTTCTAAATTTTGATAAAATCTATCTTCCCGTTCTTGATAATACAAGGACACACGAGTGGTTAAATAGGTTTTAAAGAGGCGAACTGTATAAAACAATGCTTCTGCTCGTTTGGAAAAATCGCCGACTAAGCCAAACAGGCTAACTTTGGTATCGGTTCCAAAAAAATTATCCTCCAGCAACTCCACAAATGCTTCTGTCTCCCGTTCAAGCGAGTAATGAGCCCCAAGACGAGTTAAGAAATACTTTTTTTCTTTTACTTTAATAATTAAGATGTTTTTTTCCTCTTCTTTTTCCAGATTTAACAAAACCCGGTCAAATAAATCGGTGCTATAAATATCCTGGATTCCTTTTGTGGCTAAATCAGCTTCAAAGATGTTTCCCTCCTTAAGAGGAAATTCTCGCAAGATTACAAAATCTAATGTTTTTTCATTCCCAGCGATTTTAATGTTGCTGATATACCCTTCGTCAAGAGAAATGATTAAGCAATTCTCTTCCGGATCAAAGCGGATATTATTAATTTGAGCTAAGGAATAGCCCTGTTTAATCAGGATGTTTTTTAATTTGTTGGTGTATTCTAATAATTCTCGAACATTTAACCGTTTTCCGGAGAAGCGGTTTTTAAAATCGGACACCATAGAGTCAGATAAAATATGGGTGTGGTTAACAATCACACTATCAATAAAAGGGTGCATTTCAAAATAGAAACATACTTCGCGATGGGAGCTGTCGCCCCGGACTGACGATTTCACATCTTTGAATATCCCACTGCTATAAAATAATTTCAAATCGGCCAAGATTTCCTCTTTATAAACAGCCTGGCCAGCTACAGTTTTCAATTGATTTGAAAATTTTTCTAAGTCATTTCCGGATAATCCCTTAAAATCTACTTTTTCCACAATACCAATGTAGCGATTTTCTCCCCTGTCTTTGCGATATGCCCGAGTAAGAACGGATTTTAATGAATCTATATTATCCACCGTTTTGGTATAACCCCGTTGTATAATCGAATCCCCATTGGCAAAACTGCCACCCTTGATGCCTTGCAGGTTTGGTTGAATTACGACGTCGGCCTTGGCGCGACTTTTCTCAATCGGCTCTTTCATCATAATTGTGGTAACCTGGTCAGCAATTTCCCAGGGCGCATCGATTTCACCCTTCTTGCGCAAATTTGAGGTGGCATCAGCAGCGATTACGATATCTGCTCCTTGTTCAAGAGCCACACTCACTGGTAAGTTATCGGTTATGCCGCCATCTACCAGCCACATGCTGTCTATCTCCACGGGGGCAAATAAAAGCGGAAACGCACTGCTGGCATTAATTGCTTCAGCCAGATCACCCTTATCCAGAACAACTTTTTTTCCGCTTAATAAATCGGTCGCAACGGCCCGAAAGGGAATTTTTAAATTGTCAAAATCATTCGCAGCCTGAAAACTGGCTTTTACAAGGCGATTATACAGGGCTTGAAAAACCTTTTGGCCATGAGATATAGAGGAGGGTATAATTGGTATGACGCCATCCAGCCGGAACTGCAAAAGGTGGCGCCGAGGGATACTTTTTTGGGAAACGAACAGGTGGGTGCGGGAAGATTCATCAGTAAAGATGGTATTCCAGTCAATTTTTTTGGCAATCACGGCAATTTCATCTGCAGAGAAGCCGGCTGCATAAAAGCCACCGACTATGCTCCCAATACTGGTGCCGACAATTAGATCGAGCGGCAGACTATGCTCCTCCAAGGCCTTTAAGACACCAATATGAGAAAGGCCACGCGCACCGCCACCGCTCAGTACCAGGGCCACTTTAACTTCATTATCGAGGGGATAATATTGAATATTCTCTAATGGCGGGTCCGCAACATTTTCAGTTTTTTTATCAAGCCTAATCCAAAAACCGGTGGAGTCAGCAGCGTAAACGAGATTAGACCAGATTGAAACAACCATAAATGAGATTAAAAAAGAAAGCGTTATAAATAGACCTTTTTGTCGCATGAGGTTTAACGAAAGAAGAGAATAAGTATATTGAGCCCGCACTGTCAAACGGAGCCTTTATGGTTAAGGTTGCTCTCCCGGTTGGCGAGATAATATTTCATAATAAGATTTAATAAATTCCTGATATTCTGAGGAATATCCTTCTTTCAAAGATTCAAGCATTTCTTTACGCAATCTATTTTCTCTTTGCAGTAATTCTTTTTTTAGTTCAGGAGGCGATTTTTTGACAACCAAATTTTCGCGTTCTGCCTGGCGTTTTCTCGAGTATTCTTTTTCTCGGATCGATTTTTGAGCGTCTAACAACCGGGACAATATGCGCTGCTGCCTCTCTACCAGCTCGGAATCCAACTTTTGTTTTTTAAGTTCATCTACTACTTGTTCCATTTCTTCACCGACTTCACTCAGTCTGCCTAAGACATCTCTCCGTTCACCGGTTCCTTCGGTTAAGTGTTGTAGAGATCGCCGGATCATATCTTGTTGCGCAGCCATTCGGGCCAGCGCATCCTTTGACAGGCTGGGTCTACCCTCCCCTTTTTGCTGTTGCTGAAAAAGACTCATCGTTTGTTGATTTAATTGTCCTTGCTGACCTGCCATTTGTTGCAACTGTTGCATAAATTGTTGAAGCCCGGAGGCGGATTGGGATTGGGAAAGTTGATTCATAGAACCCTGCATGGCAATAATTGCTTGGTTGAAATTGGACATCGCCTGTCGCTGGGCACGGGCAGCATTTTGAGGTTTGCGATCTTCCAGACTGTTTAAAGATTTTCCCATATTTTGCATCAGCGCTGACATAATCTGATTCATTTGCGGAGAAAGCAAAAATGTCTTTTGGGAAATATCAATTAATTGCTTAATAAGATGATTCGCGTTTTCTCTTAATTGTGCCTGCTTACGGGTAATATCAGAGAGTCTGGACGAGGCAACATCAGCCTGATTAGCTTGGTCATGCAATTGTTCCTGCTTAAAAGAAGCGCGAAGCATATCCTGCTGCACCTTTTGCATGGCCTGCATTACTTCCTGCTTTTGCTGCTGCATCATGTTTTGTTGAGACTTTTGCATCATGCTCTGCAACATTTCTAATTGACGCTCCAAATTCTCACCTGATTTTCGGGCATTTTGAGTTTCCCCCTGCCTGATCTGTTGTTCCATCTGCTGCATTTTGGAACTCAATTGTTGTTTTTGCATAAATTCTTCTGTTTTCTCTAATTCTTTGGCCAACTCGCCCAGGGTTTCTTTAAAATTTTCTTTTGCTTCTTTTAAGCTTTCATCGAAAAATTCTGTATCTTTTTCTATATTGTCCTCTTTATTCGCTAATTGCGATTTTTCAGAATCGCTCAATTTATCCTCTTTCAGCTTCTTATTTATTTGTTTCTGATCTTCAGTCATCTTTTCGGCCATCTTAACCAATTCATCCATTTTCTGCTCAAGCTCAATACGTTTAAATAATTCATGTGTTCTCTCCACCTGGCGTTCAAACGATTCAACTGAAAATTGAAAATTTTCCATGGCTTTCTTCAGCTCATTCATATCAGATTTTTCAAGCGCTTCCTGAACTTTCTTCATCGATTCCATTAACTCGGGCGTAGCTAAATCCTTAAACATTTTTTGGAGTTCAAAGTACTTTTCTAACGTTTCAGCACTTAACATTTTTTGGGTATCTAACTGATCGATCATCTCTTCTAAATTTTTCTGAACTTGATCCAATTTTTCTAACGATTTTTTCTGCTTATCGACCTGCTCTTGAATTTCCTTCTTCCGTTCCCAGGCAAGTTCTTTTTCTCGCTTCATTTCCCGGTTTATGTCTTCCAGCTTCTTTTTCAGCTCCTCAGTTTCCCGGGCAACATCTTCGGTGTTCTTCATTTGTTCCGCTATATTTTTGTCTGTTTCTTCGAACATATCAATCAACGAGGGAAGCCGGATGATGTATGTTTTGCTCCGCGCCGATTTAGGACCAGAGATGATGTCATTGTCATACACTATGGCGTAATATTCAACAAAATCATCAGGGATTAGATAAAGTGAAGATAAATCCCAACTAAAATCAGCTATGGCACGGTTCTGATCAATTCGTTCAAATTTTAGCGGGAGTGAAATTTCGGTAGTATCCCCGCTGGAACCGGCATGAATGTGTTTCCCTTTTAAGTGCAATTTGACAAACCCATAATCGTCTCGTAAATTTATCAGTAACGGTAACTCGAGGTTATCACCCAAATCGATATCCTCTCCCGGCTGGGTAATTTCCACATACGGATGCTCATCGGAAAGTGCAAAAATGGAATACTTAACAGGCTGATAGTTAGGGATACTGTCATTATCCACAATCATGATTTGATATTGGTCGTCCTTCTCCACCACAAACTCTCCACGTGCACGATTTTCGGTTACGTTTAACGATGTAGTTGTCGAATCCGCAAACATTAAGTAGGCACGGTTTAGTCGCTTATTGGCTTCAATCTCCACGTCAATTTCAGTTCCTAACAAAGCAGTTACTTCGCCGTTATTGGAGGGGAGTAATGATGGTTTTAGACCTGTATATTGAGGATAAGTTAGCTTTACCTGTAAGTCTCGCACAAATGGACGTTCTTTTACTGTCACTGTCGCGGTGTCGCTTAGGGCGGGGCGATTGGTGAATTCCGCCAGTTCCAATTGGGCTGTAAACCAATAATTAAAATTATTTTTGACGTGATTAATTTGATAAGTAAACGTTTTTCCGGTAACTGGGATCTCTGTTCGTTCTACCGAGGAAGAATCTGTGGAACCATGATGAGTTTTGACCACAAGCCATAATTTTTGTGGACTCAGGCCGTTGTATTCACCTTTCAACTGAGCGGCCTCATTTTTTAAAACCGTGAGATCACCGGAAAGATTCTTTACAGAAATCGGAAGCGGTTTTTCAAAAGATTTGCGGGGATACAAGACCTTTAATACAGCTTGATTCATTGAAACCGGAAAAATTAAAAATAATAAGAGTACAGTAAGTGCTGAAATCAAAAGTCTGTTGGCTGGTTTACGCAAGAGACGGAAAGAAATGACACTATAAAAATTCGTATTTCGAAACTTTTGATACAATTGCCCCAGGGATAAATTTTTAAAAGCAGGCCGGGCGCGAATGCCCTGATCTCTGTATATTTGCAGAAAATTGATTAAAGCGTCCTGTACATCAAGATCGTTGCGTCCGATCTTTCGAGAAATCACATACAAATCTTCTTCTTTGGGCGAGAATGCACGACGCAAATTCGGGAATAATTCTCTGACCATGATAAACAGTATAATTCCCCCAACGACAACCCAAAATCCAACCCGAAGTGCTAAGGGCAGGGTAAACATTATCTCCAGAACCACAAATCCAATTAAAACAGCACTGCAATAGACCACTAATTCTAGAAGCGAATAAATTGCCTTTAAAAGAAAAAAATTGCGGTTAACATTGATAAGTTTTTTATGAGAAGCATGATAGATTTGATCGATGTTGTGATAATCCATAGTGATTTCTCGCACCTCAGTTATTGTGATAATCCCTTCAAAAACTACTTTATTGTAACAATGCCCAGAGCAGGATATTTGTTCCCATTTGAAGAGCGGACTGGCGTATTTCCGGTGGATCATTATGAATATCCGGATTTTCGCATCCGTCGCTAATATCAGTATTAAAACTGTAGAAAGCCACCATGCGGCCTTCATAAAACAGCGCATATCCTTTTGGCGGTCCGCCCGCATGCTTATGAATCTTAGGCAAGCCGTTGGGAAAGACATATAAAATGTGATAAATCGGATGCGAGAACGGCAATTGCACCCATTCCAACTGCGGAAAAACTTTTCTCATTTCCCGCCGAAAATAGGCATCCATTCCGTAATCATCATCTGCCCATAAAAATCCGCCCTGAGTCAAATATTCACGCAGCCTCTGAACCTCTTCCTCAGAAAACTTGATATTCCCATGCCCGGCAATATAGGCCAAAGGATACTTAAAAAAATCTTTATCGGTAATGCTCAGGGTGATTTCTCGGTCGGTCGTTTTAACATTGGTATGTTTTTGGACGAATTCGAAGAGATTGACAAAAGTGGTACGGTTTCCGTACCAATCTCCGCCGCCATCATATTTAATTCGAACAAAAGTGACCGGGTTTTGAGGAAATAGAGGTAGGACAAAAATGAAACAAATACATATAATTCCAAATATGGACTTCTTTATTATCATTCTGCTTGTTCTTTTCCGGCTTCAATGCTCTGATGCTCATCGATAAACTTTTAAAGTTTTAAGTAAATAATTAAATTTCGGCGTGTCAACAAAGAATTCTTTATTCATACATTTTTTTATAGTCGTTAGAAAATTGTCGCCGGCTTTTGCGGCTACTAAGTCCAAGTTTATTTAACCAGGAGCGCACCCCAAACCAGCCAACTTTTGTATATCCGAAATCCGGGGAATTCAACCGCTTATTTATTTTATAGGCCCCAATTTCCGGTTCTTTTGCGACCACATATTTTATTTTTTCTTCAACCGGCATATTGATTAAATCCAACACACTGGGCTTTTTGGCCTGTTGTTGAGCGGGAGCGGAGTTATCAGTTCCGGTTGGACGCTGAACGTCTGGCTTAGGTCCGGAGGAACTTATCGCCTCCCCACCAGACGAATGTGAGGACGCCGAAAAAGATTGTTGACGTGAAGTTTGTTGACCGGTATCTGAAACCATCTCTACATATTGGGATTCTTCAAATTTGTGGATCGCTTCTTCAATGGAATCATATACATCCAAAATATGATGAAATTCCAATAATTCGAATATTTCATATACGTCCGGGATCATGCGGACCAATTTTAGATCCCCATTGTTCTCCCGTATTGCCTTAATTTCGCTAATAAAAATTCCCCATCCGGCACTGCTGATGTAGTCCACATTGCCAAGGTCTATGATAATCTGATAGCGGCCCTGCTTTAAAAGGCTATTTAACGCCCTCTCCACTTCTGAGGATGTCGTTGTATCAATATACCCCCCAACTTTTATAATTGCGATTTGTCCTCTACTTCCGGCAACTTGGGTAGATACCTGTATGCCTTCCATTCCATCCTCCGTCTATTTATAGCAAATGTCAAAAATATTTAATAATTCTATACTTATCATAATTAATATAAATAGCAAATGCACCGTTACTAAAACTTAATTTTATTCCTTGCGATTGCTGCCGACATCAGCGTTAGTCTTCACTTCTTCATCTTCCTGAGATTCTTCAGTTTGATCTTCGGCAGCTTCTTTTTCATCCTTATTATTGGATTCGGCTTTTTTCTGATTAACTATATTTAATTCTTTTAAATCTTTTCCTTTGGCCGAAATCATTTTCTCACGAGCTTGACTTTCAGGTGGCAGCTGGGGCATGTAAAAAGAATCCGATTCTTGTTCTTCGCTGCGAAAGCCAACTAAAACCTGGCCATCTAAAGTAAGTAAAGGAGTTCCGGGCGCCTTGAGACGCTGTTTTCCCCCTCGTTTAACAAAAGCAATTCTTCGTTCTTTGGTATTTAGCTTGGCACGTCGCAATTCCTGGTAAATTGACAGGGGTGAGACCTGCATAAAGCCGTACTTTTCTGTGTTTAGATTATCACTGATTTTTTTAGGCCCAAACTCCGGATGTTCGCGAATAACATCATACATTTTTGTTTTTACTTCAATGCTTAAGTGTCGTAATCCTAAATTCGTATAGCCATGGAGCATCTCTCTCAATAGATCAAAACCTCCTTCGTTATAAATTTTACGATAACGGTAAAAGGTAGTCGGCGAAATCCCTGCCTCTCTACAGGCTTCCGCCACTGTCACATTATTGTCGGCATTAACTAACTGAACCAATTGTTCAAATGTATTCACTTTTACATCCACAGCGGCCATATTTTCCTTAATCGCAACTAGCGTAATATCATCATTCTGCTCGAATCCTCCGGTAAAATTCAATATGTCATTCTTGATGCTTTTAACGAACTCTACCACATCTAAATGGCCGTATTTTCGAATGGCATCTAAAAATCGCGATTCTCCGTATAACTCGCGATTGGCATTCATGGCTTCGGTAATACCGTCGGTATATAAAATAAGGATGTCATCGGGATGAAGACGAATCCGATCCGATTGAATTTTCTCCCGGAACAAGTGAATGTCGGGCAAAGTAATGCCTACCGGAAATCCGGAAGGATTGAGATAATAGGTTTCTTTTGTTTTTCCGCGATAAAGGATCATCGGATTGTGACCCGCACTGGCGAATGAAATACTTCTTTCCCGGGAATCCATGATCACATAAAACATTGTGACAAACATGCCCCTGCGAATATCGTCAGTCACAAAATCATTCACCTTGGCCAAAATATCCGCCGGATTCTTATTTCCGCGAGTTTCCAAACGCAGCGAGGTGCGGATCATGGTCATGACCATAGAACCGGGAATTCCTTTCCCGGAAACATCCGCAACACAAATTCCAATACTCTGATCGTCAACCTCCATAAAATCAAACAAATCGCCGCCAACCTCTTTTGCGGATTGATAATAGGAAGTTATGTCGTAACCAACAACTTCCGGAAAGTCGTCCGGTAAAAGCATCTGTTGAATTTCCTGGGCAACCTGTAACTCTTTTCGCAGCCGCTGCTGTTCAATCACACTTAACTGAGCCTCGCGGAACTTACTGGTCATTTCATTAAATGCATGGGCAATCTCCCCCACTTCGTCTCTGGCGTCAATATCGATCTCATCTTCATCAACTTCACCCTTGCCGACCTGACGAACCCAATCGGCCAGTTTATGAAATGGTTCGGTGATAAAGGTAACCAATAATCCAATTCCAATTGTCGCTCCCACACACCCAACCAATAATAATATAGCCAGATCCGTTTTAGCTGAGGAGGCTTTATTACCAATATACGATTCCTCAATCCACAAGACAGCATAGCCAATCGGCTCTTCGGCAATATTTTTCAATTCAATAGGGGCGATGAAATAATACACCGAAGTATCTAAAATAGAGGTCTGGTAGACGCTCACATTATTGACCTCTTCAATGGGCTCAGAATGTTGAAGGTCAAAGTTTTTACTCACTAAATTCAGGTTGAGGGGAAAGACTGCCATCACTTCATAATCTGATGTAGTGACCATGGAGAAGCGAATCATCTCTCCATGATTTTCTTTCACAGATTTGGCATTTTCGAATAGCAAAATGTCGTTTTCATTATTCAATGGTTCCCAGTTAATGTCGGCATAATTTTTCGTAATAGCTGTCGCTTCTGTAAACACTTCTTCTTTGATATTTGAATAGATTTGGGATTCAAGCACAAAATAAGTAGCAATAGTTAATAAGACAATGCTAACCGAGGTAATGATAAACGATTTACGGCGCAACGATAAAGAATCAAACCAGGTCAGAACACGATGTCGTTTAAGTTCGACATCGCGCATTTTGGTCAAACGTAGTTCATTGCCCCGATTGGTCAAATTGTACTGGATATCATCCATGAGCTTTCGCATCATAAAGATGCCAAGGCCACCTTTTTTGCCAATTTCCACGTATTTGCCGAGATCCGGATTTTTCACCTGGCGGGGATCAAAGCTTTTACCCTGATCGATAATCACCATGGTAAGACTCATCCGACGGATAATTGCGCGGACGGTAATCTTACCATCCTTAATATCCATATACCCGTGACGAATGATGTTGGTGCAGGCTTCATCAACCACTAACTTAAAGGAATTGATGACTTTGTCTGCATATTTGTGTTTCTTCCCAACGTGTTCGATGAATTCCCGTACATCCCGCAAGTGACCCATGGTTGCGGGGATCACAACTTCTTCCTTTGAAACGTGCTTAAACATAAGGCTGCACTTTCGTTATCTTCATCAATAAAATTGGGGCTGCTTCCGTAATTTTCCAAATATTTTCAATAATTACCATTCTTATTGGGCTCTTTCTAAACGTTCCTCGGCAGTTTTGATGGCATTTTGAAGTTGGGTATTAAATGGATACTTTTCTTCCAGCGCTCTCCATATATTCAACGCTGCCTCATAATCGCCAGCAAGAAAGCGATCCATTCCTTCATAAAACTTTTTATTAGATTCCGGATCCATCTCTTCTCGTTTGGTGCTCATTCCACGTTTCGCCTCGCTGATGTACTGTCGCAATCTCTCGTTGTTAGGATCCAATTTCAGAGCTTCTTCAAATAGTGACAATGCCTTTTGATAGTCACCGATATCTAATAAGATTAAGGCCTCCTGAAAATATTGTTGATATTTAATTCTGTTGGCCAAGGTATTAATCTGTTCTTTCAGTTCCTGATCCTCTGGTGCTAAGACACGGGCGTCACTTAAAATTTGGAGCGCATTAGCATAATTACCGCTTTGAAACTCTTCTCGCGCATCATTAACCAAATTTCGCACCTCTGCATTCAATTGTCGTTTTGCAGAATTAAGAGCGTCCTTAATAGGGGCACTGTCCGGAGCACGCTCCAGGGCAAGGTTAAACTGGACGATAGCTCTGGTATACTGTTTATTCTCCAACAGACGTTTGCCTTCTTCAAAATACTCCCTGGCAATTCTTTGATTCTCTTTTTCTAATTCTTTATCAACAGCCTGAGCAATTGCTTCTTGACGTTCATTCTCCAGTTCTTTCTGAATCAGCTTCTCGGTTTGATCTAACAAGGAATTCGCCTCCTGATTCAGTGGATCCTCAGCAATTGCCTGCTGAAATTCTGACCGGGCGTCAAAATATTGTTCATTCTCTAAATAGTCTTTTCCTTTTTTCATATGCTCAGCAATCCGGCGCTGCCGTTCTTCCTCTCGGGTCTGGGCAATAAGTTCCAATTCGCGTTTTCTGCGTTCTTCCTGAGCAATCGCAATTTTTTCAGCCCTGGATTTTCCCACCTCAAATGTCAATGAGAATCGATGTGTCGGAGGAAATTCCGAATCATCGCTCAAATTGCCAAATGAATAATCGATCTGGATAAAATTGTAGGTGACACCCGCTCCAAATGCCGGTGAATTGTTATCAAAACCGAGCCTTAAGGTTCCCATATTTTTAAAGATGTATTCGGTCCCTGCATGAAAACTCCCTCCTTCAAATTCTCCATGGACATAATCGGCAACAATATTTAATTTTCCAGTAAAACCGAGCGGAATCCGTTTAAAAATCCCAAAAGTTATTTGATTGGCGATTGGATCATCATGAGGGCCAAGCTTCAGTTGTTGTTTGACTAAATTTTGGATATGAAAACCAACCGAGAGATCTCTCAGTAATGCCGATTCAAAGGGCGACCGGTACAAAAGGCCCGCATCAAATCCAAAAGCACTGGTTACCTGTCCGGTTTGTGAGAATGCCTGCCGCTGCACCTTAAAGGTGAATCCCGGAGTTAAATTAAACGGAATTTTCTTAGCGTACGATAGATACAGTTCATTATAGTCAAAAGAGGCGTCGTTTGTTATCGGCTGGTTGGCCTCATCGGTCACAACAATATCGCCAACCCCAATCCGGGAAAAACCAATGCCAACCGTGCCGAGTTGTAAGGTGGGATATACAAATCCGGCAAAATCATAGCTCGTGCCATCCACAATTAACGGCGTATGAAATAAGGAAAAGGATATTTTGGGAATATGCTCCAAGCCGGCCGGATTCCAGAACACCGCAGAAGGATCGTTGGCCAATGCAACATAGGCCCGGCCCAGGGCGTAGGCACGCGCATTTACTCCTGCTTCATGTAGTATCGGTTGAGTACCGGCAATCCCTTCCTGGGCCGATAATTGATTTTGGGTAGACCAGCCTAAAATAAAAACTGCCACCAGGATGAGAACTTTGTTTTTATTAATGAATCGCTTCATAATTATTCTCTGCAATTATATTTGTTTAGACCTCATCGCTGACTCTAAGCAGCCAGATGAGCAACATGCATCGGAGAATCCTTTTTTGTACTATTAACTTATTTAATATAAACCACCTTTGTTTGAAACGTCTCCGAACCACCATCGCTAAAGGTGACCCTAAGAAGCGCGACATAAACACCATTGACCACACGCTGACCCTGCCCGTTTCTACCGTTCCACCTAAGTTTAGTGCTATATAAACCTTCACTCAGAGATTCATCTAAGCGGATTTCTCGAACCAATTTCCCCAACAGGGTAAATATTCTCAGTTCAAATTGATTCGCCGGCTTGGTTAACAAAAATGAAAAATGGGTTTCGCCCTCAGAACCATCGGGCCTGAGTCCGAAAGGATTAGGATAATTGCGAAATACTTGCTCAGGTTCACTGGATAATATGGTTATATTTTGCGAGCTGAATAAATCCGGTTGGGTCATAATCGGTGATCCGTTAGGATGAAGCACTTCTACTTTTGCCTGATCTCTCACAAGGAATGCTTCTACATCTTCCATTCTTATCTTAAATTTTCGGTCGACAGTCTGTTCTGCTAAATCAAGCAGGAGCATGAGACTATCGGTAGAGTCGGCATACACCGTATCGGGGATTTCAAAGGTGATAAAAAATGGATTGGAAGTGGTGTCAGTTATGGCGATTTCAGCTAAGGTATCTGATTGTGCAGTAACTTTTGAAAGGGATGTTGGTTCAGATTCGTAACGAACAATACGCATCAATCTGATCAGATTTTGAATATCAGGCACAATCATGTTATCCGGTTCCTGACGCATCGAAATTTTAAAATTGGTGATAAAGATGTCTCCCGTTTGATTGGGGTTTTCAAAGGCAAGGCCAAAGACCGGAACATCTTTTGCTCCCTGAACAAGATTTTGGTTGCCCTGAGTCACTTCAAATTTTTCCAGAAACATTTGTTCGGCGACCAGATTAACAAAGACGGTTAAGCTGTCGTTAAGAACTTCCACTTCAGTGCCTGAATTAATGTCAATCGGAAGTTCAATAAAGCCAATTCCCAGTTGGGCATTATTCAATTTGGTGGTATCCGATGTGGAGAGTCGCCAGGAAACCGGATTTGTAAAGTTGGTTACTTCCTTTACAGAATCATTATCAAGGAAGAGAATTTCGTTGCTATTAGCATTCAACTTTATGCGAGTGGATCCGGAAATTCCGGCAGTTCCCAATCTTGAGACTTTCACACTGACGGTAAAATCCTGACCTTTAGAAACCTGCCGAGTGGTATTTTGCCCTAACCCCAGCTCCAGATTAAGTTTGGCCGATTCCTGTAATCTTATTGAACTGGTATCCGCAACTTCTTCAATATTGGTATTGCTATAGCGATCTTTCCCCATTACGGTCACAATCAAATTATCGGTTTGTTGCCCTTGCCAGGAATTTTCCGGGGCGATGATTGTCCAGTCAACAGTGTTTCCGGTAAAAAATTTTAAAGAGTCACTGGCATTGGCGAAACGAAAGTCTCTGGGTAGCTCTAAGCGAGCCGATCGGTCGACTACGTTTGCCGGCGCATCGATAGTCACTTGCACCTGATCGGTCTGTTTTGTCGACCAGGTGGACGGGACCTGCACATCTACAATACTGACTGCCGCCGCTTCATCAATTTGTATGAAAGTTGTATCGGTTCGTTTAGCCACTGCGACCGAATCACGTGAATTGCTATCCAATGGCAGTCTTGAAATTCGAACGCGAATATCAGAAGCACTGAAAATGGCATTTAAACGACTATAGAGCGTCCCCAATTCATTATTTAATTCGCTGCTTCGTTTCTCAACTTCTACCTTTTGAGCCGCTCTTGTGGACGATGTACTGACTCTGCCGGGCGATCGTGCCCCGCTCGATTCTTCAGCAATTTTCGCGCGCCGTCGACTTCGGATAATGGTGGCCTTTTCTCTTTTGACTTCCTGAATTCGTCTAATCAGTGCAAGGGCACCTGAATTGTCGGAAGCCCTAAAGCGCCAGGTGACCGGTCGTCCAGTGGTAAATGTCCGGCTGGGCGTCTCTCCCGCGGATAATTGTAAACTATCTCCCCAGAATACTTTCAAACTTCCCGGAGGAACTGATTGTACGCCTGCCTGGCCGATATTGGAGACCAGAGCGGTAAACTCGAATTCCTGGCCGTAACTCAACGTATCATTTAATGCACCTTTAGTGATTTGTCCCAGTACGGATAAGCGAGCCCGCTCCATCACATTGACAGGTAAACTGCTTGTATCGCTCCGGACAACATTAATTAATGAAGCCCCGGCAGAAACAATGGCTTTAATGTTTTGGAAACCTTCGGTAGTATCTACCGGAATCGGCAATCGAATATTTAGTGAATCGCCTTGACCGGTTATCGGTCTGATCAAGGTATCCAACGGAAAAATATTTTGGGGGAAGATTAGCTTAACAGTCTTCAAGGTATCCAAAAAAGCACTGATATTCGTTCGCAAAATGATACGAATATCTCGTTGATCGGTAGAGGCAGTGAGACTGTTAGAGGGGATTCCCCGGTAGACGAAATAGGAGCTGTCAATTGTGACCGTACCCAGATTTATAATATCGACTGTGGAGGTAGCGTTGTTGACAGAAGTATGCACCGGAATATTGGAATAATTGTTTTCATCATAGGATTTTGATGAATCAATGCTAACCGATATCGGCGATGAACTTACGGATTTAGCCTGCAACTGCCAGGTAAAGTTAGTGGTGTCTCCCTGCAGCGCTTTTGTGATCGTATCCTGTCCCGCAGGGAAAATCAAATCGAAATTCTGAGGATCGAAATCTATTATGGCTGTAGCAGAGTTGTTTGGCGATAAACCCGCATCTCCTACATTGGTTATTCTACCGGTTACAAAGAATTGCTGGCTTTCGGCAACTGTATCGGGGGCGGAAATGAAAATTTGCAAATCAGCCCGATTTACCACAATCATGGGAATATTTTGCTGGTTGTTATTGACTGCGGCCGGAAGTCGAGTATTACTATCATCGGCAGTATCGCTAATTACGGCCTGAACAAATGCATTGGTCGAGGTATCGGCTAATGTAGTTATGCTTATCGATTTTGTTTCATCTTCAGCAATAGACAAAACCGTATCCTGTTTTCCATTAATGGTGAATTCTGGAGAAACGGATATCGTTACCTGGGAACTACCCAGAGTAGCTGCCTGACCCTGGTTGCTAATGGACACATTAACCATAAAATCTTGAAATGTGCTGACAATTCTATCCCTTGCTCCCGGAGGCGATGCAATTGCGGTAGAAAGATTTAGCTGAGCCCTTTCTTCTACATTAATCGATAAGGGATTACTTGTACTGGTCAGGGTGGTATCCGGATTATTGGCGTCTCTAAACTTGACTTCAACTTGAAAATCAGTCGCCAATAGTGTTTCCAACAATTGGTTTGTTATTGAGCTGGCTTTACGGCTCTCATCTGTGGATGAATCTTGTTCACGGTTCTCATTTTTTGTTTTTTCTGAGTTTCCCTGAAGCTCTTCCTCTTGCCGCTTGCCACTAATTCTAATTTTTTGCTGTATCGCATCATTCGCTGATTTTTGAGTTGTTTCTCGGCGTGTAGATCCTTTCGGTTCACTCTCTCTGCCCGTAGTTTCCCCGGATGCTATCTGCGGGGCGGTGACTTGCCAGATTACATCCACAGTATCGGCTGAAGCCAAAGATTGTATACTATCGCTGACATTAAAACCACTTCCGCCAGGAAAGACAAGGGCAGCCTCCCGGTTTTCCCCTGCCACGCTTCCCATGAATGTCACTTCTCCCTTCAGATAGAAAGTTTGGCCGGTGGAGACAGTTCCATCCACAGCACCGGGAGATTGTAATGTATCAACACTCAAACTGACCAACGCGTTTCCACCCTGCTCCACTCTGAAGAGAAAAGTGCTATCACGATGGGCCACGAAAACTGAGTCATAATTGTTTTCATCATAAATGAGTTGACTGGAATCGATTTCAACGTGGAGTGTATCCTGCGCTCCAGGAGAGGTTGCGGTGGGCCCGCCTAGAACCCGGATTGGCGCAGTGCCAACCGTATTGTTGTTTTGATTGAGCGTCACATTAATTAGGGTATCACCCTCGACAATCTTTAAAGCGGTTGTGTCCCGACTGCTTACCCGAACCAGCACATTGTTATCAGGTTGGATTCTGGCCTCCCCGGTGTTTTCAACCCGAACGGTCAATTGTGCCGGAATGTTGGTTGAAAAGGTATCCTGACCGGTGATACCTGCCTCTAAAAATGCACGGTTGATGACAAACAGGGACACATTCACCTCATTTTCAATAATAAAAGCGGATGTATCTGTATTTTCATCGTTGGCTGCTTGTTCCAATACAGCTCGTAATTGACGGGACAGGGGATTGGGAAGGGGTACTGCAGGCTGCGGCGAGCGCAGGCGTATATCCGTCGAATCACCGGTCACCAGAGTTACAACCGTATCCGCCGAATCAACAAAGGCAAATCCACTGGGCAGAACCATGCGAACCTGGTTATTGCCGATGGTCTGGGCCTGGGAGGTATTCGTCGGCTGGACACTGACTGAAACTGTAAATTCCTGATAAGTACTTATCGTGCCATCCCTGGCGCCGCTGGGGAGAACCACCTCTGCAAACGGGCGCACTTCAGCTCTATTAACCACATCTACAGTCAAGGTATCTGTTTCAATGATCAATGTACCGGAATTTTTGTCAAATCCAGAGGTTTCGACGACAATTTTTGCCGCGTTAATCGTATCTGATGGTGCGATTACCGGCCAGGTTTCGGTGAAACTGTTTCCGGTATCAGGTAAGGCAATATTGTTGGGTCCCGAAAATCCGGGAGGTAAATTGATGTTAATTTCACGATTTGTGGTCGCAATTTGATCGGAAAAAGATATGGAATTCCGTATCGTAAAAGTTTGCCCGGTGGATAACACCATATCCTGGGCTCCGGGAGGGGATGCAATCGTGACGATGGTGTTAATGTCACCTAATTGTGCTGTTCGCACCTCCACAATGTCACTGCTATCACCAGCACTGACAATTACTGGCGCAGAGATATTTATGTCAGCGGGTAAGCTTTCGAATCGAACTCGGATGCTATCAAATGTTGCTGTGTTCAGTGTATCGGTTAGACTATCTGCGCGCACCTGCCAGGAACCAGTCAGATTGTTCATCTCAATTGACTTAACGGTATCCGGGCTTAACAATTGATATGGAATGCCGGGACCTGTCGGTAAATCGATCCGCACGCTACCAGGATCGAAATTACTTTCACCAAATCTCTCCACAGAATATTGAACGGTAAAGGTATCATTTTTTGAAATGATAAGCTGAACATCCGGTAAAGCGTTTAAGGCGAGTCTGGCAGGTGCCTGCACTTCAACACTTTCGGAATTATCAGGGGCCTGCCCGGCATTTACAACTTGTCCGCTAATTTGTGACCTGGCGCTGTCAATCGAGGCTGTATAAATCAATGTAGTACTGACAAGGCTTGCTGTATCAGGATATGTCCGGGTCGTTATTTGATTGGGTGGTAAACCAATGATAGAATCAACTGCCAGGGTATTGGATGCCCCCTTGTTAATGTGGAAATAGACATCCAGGGTTTCATCGCCGTTGTTGTTTATAGCCAATTGCAAGGCAAACGGTTGTCCGTGATTGACAAATGGCGGATTTGGTACCGACGTCAGCGAAAGGCTTTCTACCCGTAACGCCGAAGAGTTAATCACCTCTACCGAATCGAACACCGACCCACTGTTGAAGGTCGATATGTCATTCGGTTTGCGCACATCATTAAAAGCACCTTGCAGGCGGGCCGTATTTACACCAACCGACGCTGAATTCAAAATGTTAAATCGACGAACAAAAGTGTCCACGGCAACGGAATCGATAGTAAAGGGAAAGTTGTTTGAGTTAAATACAGTCAACCAACTTGAAGAAACGTCATTCCCGGCGGTATCCTCAAACACACTGGTCAGGCTGTTAACCCGGGCAGCGGAAGCACCGCTATTACGCAGAAAATACCTGACCTCTACAAAGCTCTGTCCCAGCGTAACTGTGTTGGGGACAACATCAATCGAATCAACAATAATATCAGCTTCCGATAACACAGCAATGTTATCGAGACCGGAAGAGAGCGTATCGCCGGAAAAACTTTCTCCATTGGGCAGGTCTCCATTTAACACTATGGTAAATTCATAATTTTCCACTGACATGTTTGGCGGTATGGTATCCATAACAAACGGAACCGTCGTCGCTCTGGGAGTTGCCCCGGAGGCGCCACGAATGGTAATATTACCGTTCACATTGGCCTGAAATACCCTGGGCCCGTCAGCAAAGCCAAGATATGAACTATCGGGGTTGACCAGTAAGTCTGTATTACCGGAATTTTCGATAATAGCAGAGAATGCCACAATTTGACCTGGCACTACTTGTTTGGGAAGAATTGAATTTTGTCTATATGCTAAACTTACCCCCGAATTAATGAGAAATGTGGTGGTGACTGTGGTATCAATCGTACCATTGTTAAAACTTAGATTTGCATTGACCCTCACATTGCCCGTATTAGCAGGAGAGGGAATGTCAAACTCCCAAATTAAATCTTGCGAGGTACCTGCAAAAACCGTATCNNACGGTTGAGTGAATCGGGCAAAAATGTATTCCCGGAAATTACATATTGAAAATTGAGATTGGTTAAGGAAGAATCGATTGCCAGAGTATCCTGGCTGTTAATTGTTACAATTACCCGCACATCTTGCTGCCCGGGATCCACTGAACTGGGAGAGACTATCGCGCTCGCCGTATAATCACCCCCAACCAGAATTCCTGTAGAGTCAACCAGGGTTTGGGCAAATCGTTGTCCGTTAGATGAACCGATTAATTCGATTTCCGCATTAAAACTGCCTGAACTGGGCAGCGTGATGGGCTGAAAAAACAGTGTGTCAGTTTCTCCCGGTGAGTAGAAAAGGTCAGATTGAAGCGTATCAACCTTCGCATTAACCAGCGGAGTTGAGGGAATTCGGATGGTTGTGGAATCATTCAATTCTACCGATGAACCGCCTGTATTGGTCACAATCACTTCAAAATTTGCCAGATCTCCAATGTCAAAAATGCGTGGCGAAAGGTTGTTCAATGTAAACAATGCGGCATCGACAATACGCAAAGAATCAATTTTAGGATTATTAATATTTACAGCAAGATTGGAATTCAAATCTGTGCCATTCAGTGCAATGCCGATATCAACCAGGGTGTTGGGAGAAATCGCCCCGGGCACATCGATGCGATAAATTAAATCTATTGAATCTCCCCCCCATACCTGTTGAGGTAATGATGCCGGTGAAATCAATGAATGAATAAAAGAAGGGGAAGAAAATGTTAGTGCGCTGTTTTGAATCTCAGCGATCGCTGTTCCTGTATTGCGAATCCGTAATGTATCCCGAATATCAGTCTGCCCGATAGCGGCCGTATCTGTGCTGAGAGCAGTTTTGGCGATCACCAACTGGGCTTTTTTCTGGACGTACAGTGATTGTGGATTACTTTCCAGGGATGCACTCGTAATCGGATCGTTTAGATCGTGATAGAATACACGGGCGGAAATATCATAGCTGCTATCAAACACCGCACTGTCACGAACCGCCAGGTCGTAGAACAACGAAAATCTTGCATTTCCGGCTAGGGTTGCCGGGAAATCCCCCAGTCGGGTAAAGGTAATGTTACTGGAATCATTAGCGATCCCATTAACAATAACCTGGACAGAATCAATGCCGGCAGTGGCTGTTGTATCCGAGGCCCCGCTGTTCTCAATTGTGAATCTTAATAAAATATTCTGCTGTCCGGTACTGACTGTATCTTTATCTAAAACAAAGGTGGTATATTGAAGCACCGGTCTCTGCTGAACTGTCCAGCTACCTTTTACACTAGCGCTGGTGTCAATAAGCACCACTTTCATATTGGGCACAGATGCCTGTCCACTTGCATCTATAATATCAGGCCCTAATTCGGCGGTGTCGGTAATATTTACCTTAAAATTAACGGTGATATTAGAATCTGGTTCAATAAGAATGCCGCCGGGAAACGATTTACGTAATTCACCAGCGTAGTTGCTACTATCTTTTAGCTCAAACTCCAGGCTTAACAATTCCAGATTGATATCCACGCCACCATTATTCCTCACTAATACCCCTACATTTACACTATCCTGCCCGCGACTAACCAGGCTTTGAGAGGGGTTAACGGAACTGATCGTAAAACTTGCCGCCTCTTCTATAAACCAGCTTATCAGGGAGCTTGTGGTAAGTGAGTTATTATTTAATGAATCTTGGCCGGTGATAGTGACAATAATGGTGTCCTGACCAACACCTGTAGTTGAACTAACCTGAAACTCGAAAAACAGATCTACGGTATCTCCCGGTGTTATCGAAGTAGGATTGCTGGCTGCCGGCGTAATCTGGTAAGCACCGATAGTTGGATTAAAATTAACAGATTGTACCTCGGCGTTCACTTCGCCGGAATTGCTTAATGATATTTTCACTGAATCGACAGTTTGTCCGGGCGTGACCGAAGGCGGAGCACTAATATCAGTAATTTTAAGATTCGCCTTTTTTAGAACGGTTATGGTGCGGATCGAGTCGGTTTGATTTGAAGACAATATGTTTTCATCGCGCCACTTCACTCGAACCGTCAATAAAGTATCACCGACAACAGTGGTATCAAACTGGGCACTGATGGGAGTAACTGACAGTGTACTGTCTGCGGAAATCGTTTTTCCGTTAAACAGGTGAAGGTTAAATTCCGGAATAACAATAGAATCAATAATGGCTGCAGCGTTATTAGAGCCAACATTTTGTAAGACCAGATTAATGCTAAAATTTTGCTCTTGCGCTACCGTATCCGGGACGGTCAAGCTCTGGAATGACACTGAGGCAGGTGTGAAAACATTAACGGGTATGGGACTAAGCAAGGCTGATTTGAAAAATCCGTTTTCAAAATAATTATTCACATGCAAAGTACCATTAACAGGTTGCCCGGTAGGTAGACTAATTACCGTTGTTTCAAATGTCAGCGTGGCCGTTGAATTGCCCCGGCTGAATACATTTTGATCCAGAAAAATGGTGTCGCTGCCAAATGATATGAAGGTAGATGCGGAATCCATCAGTGCATCCGCCTCTCCGGTATTTTGTAATTGCATTTCAAACGCAACCACCTGGCCTTGACTAACCTGAGCCGGAGTAATTTGATGAAATGCAAAATTGGCCGGACTTACCAGTCGCCAGCTATCGGTTGTATCCGCACCGATCTCTTGCAGCGATGTGCCGGAAAATTCGTCTCTTCCGAAAGCGGTGGCATTCAGCACTACCTGGTCGCTTGAATTCCCGGAATCAACATCAACCGCAAAATTAACTGCGATAGACTCTCCTGCATTTAACGTTAATCCCGGGGCTGCAAAAGCTGTATCACTGTGTTGATAAATGCCGGCAGGGATGAAATTCAAGCGAAGTGAATCCAATAGCAATGGTGCCTCGCCGTCATTACGCAATCTGACCCGGACCGGAATATTCTGTGATCCAATTGAAACGGAATCGAAGGGAGAGCCTGCATTACCGGCGATAACAGATAAAATGTCAATGGACGCGCTGTTAATAATGGTTAGCGTATCAACATTATTATTGCCCTGTACATCACTATAAGACTTCCCGGATATTGTATCACTATAAGTCATATTGATGCTTACCGGATCATTGCCAATACTGGAGTTGGGATTTATATCCACATTGTAAACAAATTCCTGGGAGTCGATACCGGCTACCACAACCGGGAGAAGCGGCGAAGTCAGGCTGTCTACGTGATTGTTATTAAAAGCTATCGATACCATATTAGGGTCGATTAAAGCGGGGGATTCCCCACCATTTTGGACCGTAAATTGAAAAACGACGTTTTGTTGGCCTCGGGTTACCGTATCCGGCGTGAACGAACTTTGAGAGATCAATACTTGTGAGCGGCTCAAAACCAGTGTGGAATCAATCACTGATGAAGGCTTGACAGCATAAACAGTACCCGAATTTTGATCGGAAAAACTATAATTAACCTCGATAAAATCTTTCCCGGTGGGATAGCTTTCGCCAAGGTTATAGGTATATTCGATCAATGACGTGGTGTCATCGCCATTAAGCACAATCGGAAAGAGGCTATCCGGCGGAAGGATTTTTGAAAAACCGGTATTGCTCAATATTACACTATCGGGAACAGAAATTTTCGCTGGTGCATTCAGTGCACCGCTATTGACTAAGAGTAGTTGAGTTCTTAACGAGTCTTGATTCTGTGCGGCAGTATCCGCCAACGCTTCCAGACTATGTACAATCACATTTGGCGGTGCCTGCACTAATATGGAATCGGGATCTGTACTCAATGTGTCACTAAAGACGGCGTTGTTTTCGGTGCCATATAAACGCAATGTAGCTGGTTTCCTGACAGATGATGCAGTAGATTGAATCGTATCGGGCTGAAATTGAACCTGTGCAGTCTTTCCGGCCGGTAGAGAATAACTCTGCGAGAGTAGTATCGAATCCGTTCCAAACGTCAGATAACTGCTATCGGGATTCAACACTACATCAAACCCGCCGGAATTCAATATATTTGCTGAAAAGGCAAACTCATCGCTTTCAGTTACCTGGGTGGGAGAGATAGATTGTACTGAAATCTGGGCATTTTGGATAACCGTATATACAAATGGCGAGTCAGCCTGACCATCAAAAACCGTGGTTCCTCCAGCACTAATTCCCCGGAAACGACCATCAACTGTATCTGCTCCAAGGGTCGCATTGTTAGGGACTGTCATTTCAAAGCTAAACGGGTTATTTCGACTATTTGGGAAGAGCTGAGAAGTCGATGGTAACGCAACAATGTTGGTCGAGGGGATTTTATTACTCACCAAAAAAGCCGTATCAACATTGACGGTATCCGGCCCAAAATTGTCCACATTCATTGTCACTGTAAAGGTTTCACCGCGCGCCACCTGACCTTTAGAAGCGGTGATGTTGGCAATTTTTACCGTAAGTATGGATAAGGAATTAATAGGTAAGACTATTTCACCGGCAAGCAGGGAATCACCCGCGCTGCCTTTTACCACTACAGAAGGGGTATAGCTGGCATTGGTAAAATTGGGATCGATTAAAGTGTTATCAAAATTTAAAAAGGCACTGGTCTGAGCAGGAATGGTCACTGCACCGCTCAATCCGGCGCTGAATATATTGGTGCCGTCATCGAATTCAAAGCGGGTCTTAGCGGTGTCCAGTGTCACTGGTCTCGGCGAGGGGTTCTGCAGAGACAATTGGAATGCCACGCTACTATCCGGAGAGGCTGTCGTGGGTGACAGACTGTTTAAAACGTATTTAAGATGGAAGATATGCAAATCAAGCGTATCGACCCCGGGCAACACGGCTCTGAAAAAAGTCGAATCTCTGGATTGGTCTGTTTTGACCACATTGGTGGCAATACCTTGCGAGTTGGTGGTAACCTGGCTCGATTCAAAGAGCGCCTCGAAGGGAGCTATTGTATCGAACTGAACGGTTGCATTGGGGACCACATTTCCCAATGCGTCCCTGACGCTTAAAGACACCGTTATATTTTCACCGGCAACTGCTGCGATAGAATCACTGCTGATCTTACGCATGGAGACCAACGATAAGGTGTTCGCCGTTCCGGCTGTGGCGGTTGCATTAACCACACTGCTGGTTACGGTGGGATCATTTTGAAGTGAGGCAGTAAGTTGTTGAGCGCCGCTACTGTTGCCTAAAGTCCAGGCGGTGGCCACCCGACCGGAGGCGTTTGTGACCGCCGAAGAGGGATTGACCGTACCATCAAGAGCATTGAAATTGGTTTGTTCTCCACTCACCACATTGCCAAATTGATCGGTAACTCTGAAGCTGATTGAATCCGGTAAGGTTTGTGCAACGGTATCGGTCTGATTGTTACCGGCGGTGACTAAGATTGTATCCGCGGCTCCCACAGTGGCGATACCAAAAAAATCAACAAAATTGGGGGTGGTAGAGGATGTAAACGCACGAACCTTATAAGTGCCCACTTTTGTCCCCAGATGAAGCCGGGTAGAAGCCTGCCCGGAAGAATTGGTGGTTGCTGTATAAACGGTCAATGAATCGCGTTCTGCTCCCAATGGTCTTTGATTGATAGCAAAACTCACCGGAACCCCCGGAACCACATTGTTCTGGGAGTCACGCACAGTGACGGTAAAAAGATTAGAGAGGTCGGTATCGACAACAGCAGACCCGCTATCGGGTTGATTGGCGATTAGTGTATCCGCCGATCCTTCCGAGACGAATGCGATAAACACGACGGAATCCGGGTTTGTTGTTACTCCCGGGATCGTTGCGGCTAAGCTGTCCAGGGTTGGCGTTGAATGAACAATCCAGCGCGTTGATGCAACCCCCAGGGAGTTTGTGATGGCGAATGGATCTGTTACGCTTCCGTTGGCCAGAGGAACAAACTCCACCGTATCCCCAACGACCGGGTTCCCAAACTGATCCAGTACCTTTACCTCAATCGGGCGGGGGAGTTGAGAATTGACCGGCGCGGATTGACTATCCGATTCCGCAATCTTGATCAATGTATCCGCTGAGGAAAAGGTAACCGATATAGTGGAGGTGATGTCAGTAAAATTGGGCGCAGCGACCTGGGTAGCCCGAACGACAGCACTTCCCACCGAGTCTGATGAGAGAACGTTATTGGTTGCAGGATTCGGATTTACCAGGGTGCCGATGGGATCGCCTTCCAACGTCCAGTTAGAGGAGATTAATGAGATGAAGTTATCATCACTATCATACCCACCTGCATAAAGTGCCGTATCTTCACCCGCCGTCAGATTTATACTTTCCACCTCACTCCCCGTCGCGCCGGCAGTGCTTTGTATTCGAATTTTGGCCAGCGCGCCGGCCACCACGGTGATGGTGCCAGTGGTATCATCAGTGAGTGCAGATTGGGTATAAATTTGTCCGGTATCAATTTGGGTGGGATTAAAGACAATTGATGACGTTGTAGCAGTAGGAATGCCGCTCAAATTGTCACTGCCCCAGTTTACCGGCGTGTCCCCGGTAAAATTGCCAAACGCATCATAAGCAGCGGCAAACAAACTCAGACTGGTGTCAGCAGAAATTGTAAGCGCGGTATCGCGATAGGCAAAACCGGAGTTATTGGCAGCGCTGCGAATGGTAATTGACACCGGTGTGCCAACGTCTACCGTAAAGACACCGGTTTGATCCGAAACAGATGAATTACTCACGGCAGTCGCAGTGATCACCCCGCTGCCCACTTCTTCGGCAGTAAAAATCACTTCGCCGGTATTATTAATTGCAGGCTGGCCATTATCAAAGACCCCGAGGCTGGTATCATTCATGGTCCAGTCACTGTTTATAACCCCGATACGATTATTCTCCAGATCATAGCCAACTGCAAAGAGGGTGGTATCCTGACCGGCGGCAAAGCTTAAATTTCCGACTTCTGAATTAACATCCAGGCTGTCGGTTTGTATTTTCAATGACGATAAGACTCCCGGATTAACGGTAATCAGGCCGGTGCTGTCACCCTGCACCCCGGAGGCAGAGAGAAATATTTTGCCACTACCCACTGAATCCGGATCGAAAGTGAATACATCGGTGGTATCCGGGAATGTGGTGGGGGGTGTAGGCAACAAAGTCCCGCCGGAAGTCCAGACCGTGGTATCGATGTCATCGATATAATTGCCAAATTGATCGTATCCCGCCGAATACAAGGTGAGCGTTTGAGTGGAAGTGATGGTAGTGTCCACATTACCAATATTATTGCCTTTATTACCGGCACGGTCTCTCAGCCTTAATTCAGCTAACGAGGCAGGAAGAATTTGAATCACATCGGAGCTACCGTTTTTCAGAGAATTACTAACCAAACTGGCCTTTGCGGTAAAACTGCCTGCTACCGTATCTCTTACTGCCACCGTATCCAAAGAATCGTTGCTAAACGTGTAAACATCATTTATCACAGTCGGTAAAAACCGGGCGGAATTGCTTCCCACTGCTTCCATCTGGTATTGTTGTGAATTTATGACCGGGTTGTCGTAAACATCCAGGGCTTTAATTTGAAGCGCTATGCTGCTCCCGGCCGTGTCCGGCGGAATTGTGCCAATGAAATTTAAATTGAAACTGCTAATAGTGCCAGGCCGCAAGGGAAGAAGTAGCGTATCGGTTAACCCGGAGGATATGGTTACCTCAATACTATCATGGGGGAATGTGGTTTGGGTGCTGGCCCGGTAATTCAGTTCTGCAACACCACTTTGATTTGTCAGGGTGGATGCGGAACTTGAACCGTTGACTAAGAATTGACCATTACCACTAAGCAATGTGAAGGTTACCGAGGTATCCGTGTGCACGTTGCCATATAAGTCCTCCAACTGAACTCGCAATTGGCGGGAGGTGCCCACGGTAATTGTATCTGTGGTTGAAGAAAGCGGGGTCAATCTCGTCGGG
>JABAHQ010005125.1_pt1 | contig 46121 bp, 55 predicted proteins | sample 7062091 | NCBI WGS metagenome assembly JABAHQ01 (sample SAMN14534359, study PRJNA622989) | marine sediment metagenome | biome: marine biome [ENVO:00000428]; feature: marine pelagic biome [ENVO:01000023]; material: deep marine sediment [ENVO:00002113] | place: India: Gulf of Kutch | collected... | reverse complement strand
AGTCTTGATGGCGTCAGCAATGATGGTGGAGATATTGACATTGTTCAAGGTTCAAATATAACCGTTACTCCTGATAATGTAGCTAAAACTATTACCATTGCTGCACCGAATGTGGGTGATATCACTGCAGTCAATGCCGGCGATGGGTTGACCGGTGGTGGTGCTTCCGGAAATGTCACACTGGATATTGGTGCCGGGACTGGAATAACCGTCGCTGCGGATCAGGTCTCCTTAAACACTGCTTACACGGATGGGCAATATGTGAACGAAGGACAGACGAACTCGATTAGCAGTACCATGATTCAAAATGATGCGGTGACGCTTAATAAAATATTTCCCGATCTCATCTCCAGTCTGGATGGCGTCAGCAATGATGGTGGAAATATTGATATTGTTCAAGGCACAAATATAACCGTTACTCCGGATAATGTAGCTAAAACTATTACCATTGCCGCACCGAATGTGGGTGATATTACCGCGGTTAATGCCGGCAATGGATTAACTGGTGGCGGCACATCCGGAAATGTCACACTGGATATTGGGGCCGGCACAGGAATAACTGTTGCGGCAGATCAGGTCTCATTGAATACCAGCTATACCGATGGACTTTATGTAAACGAAGGACAGGCAAATTCAATTAACAGTTCCATGATTCAGAATGGACAGGTCAACAATGCTGACCTGGCCAACACTGCCGTGACCACAGCAAAAATTAGCGGCAGCGGTGGAGTTGCCAATGACGTATTAACCTATGACGGTCAGAATGTCGTATGGCAAGCTGTACCTGCAGATCAAGATTGGACCATTAGTGGTGGTAATGTATATCGAGCAAGTGGCAGCGTCGGGATTGGTACCACAAGTCCGGCAGCCAGAACACATATCAAAGGTGCTGGTACTGGGACGAGCCAGGCTTTGCTGGTAACAAATTCAGCGAATGCAGTAAATCTCACCTTATTTGATAATGGTAATTTAGGACTTGGAGATCAGGGACCGGATGCCATTTTGGAAATTGTACAAAGGGGAACAACAGATCTATTGAACCTGAGTAGTTCAACTTCCGGTGATGGAGATCTGGTAACAGTGACAAACCTCGGTGAGGTTGGTATTGGCACAACTTCTCCTAACGGGCAACTGCATGTATCCACCAATAAACTGAATGCCGGATATTTTACTTCCGGTCTGTTAAGCTCCTCGACCCATGCGGTTCATGGGCAATTTACTGGCTCCGGGGCAGTCGATGCAAGAGGAGTTTATGGCCTCTCCGATGCTGCAGATGGTTGGGGATATGGCGGAGATTTTATTGGGGGCTATACAGGTGCTAGAGGATTTACAGACGCTGGAACCTACACGGGGTCTGGTTTTGGTATACGCGGTCAGGCAATTGGCACAGCGGGTACCAGATATGGTGTCTACGGCACTGCTTCCGGTGGTACGGCAAACTATGCGGTATACGCAGCCGGGGATTTGGCCTATTCGGGCAATCTAATCGGTCCGCCGGGAGATGCGATATTTAAAGAGAATGTTCGCCCCTTAACGGCTGCTTTGTCAAAAGTGATGCAGTTAAACGGCAAATCATTTCAATACAGCCAGAATGAAAAATATGCCCATATGAATCTTCCCACGGGTGAGCATTATGGTTTAATTGTCCAGGAGGTAGAACAGGTGTTCCCCGAACTGGTGACAGAAAATACTCATCCCTCTGCTGCGGAAACGCGTGGAGAAAAAAAAGATGATCCACCGGTGCAATATAAAGGTCTGAAGTACATGGAACTGATTCCCATTTTGATAGAAGCGGTCAAAGAACAGCAGCAAGAAATTGAAGCATTGAAGGCAGAGATCAGCGCACTCAAATCCAGTAAATAGGAAGTAGAATGTTTCTTTCTAAAGACGACTTTGAAAGGAAATGATCATGAAAAGATTAAACCTTTGTATAATTTTATTTATCTGTGTCTTATTCTTGATGAGTGAGGCAGTTGCCCAACAATATGAAATTCCCCACAGTGTTTTCGGAAGTGGGGGAAAGGTCTCCGGCAGCACTGATTACCGCCTTATTGGTACCCTTGGGCAACCCTTGGTTGGGAAAACGAGCAGTCTGGATCAAACGAAAAATTTGGGATTTTGGTACATGTTCGGTTCTCTGGTGGTGAACCATCCACCGGTTATTTTTCCACTGCCTGTTCTCTTTTTTAATGAAGATGATACGCTCATTTATCCAATTTCAGATTGGTTTCCATATGTAGAAGATCCCGACACTCCGGATGAGCAATTAAGTTATTCGGTTATTTCCGGCAATCATGTTACTGCTGAACCCGGTAACGCAGTCTATTTCTTTCACGCACCGGAGAATTGGTTTGGAGGTGATACATTACAATTAGTGGTCAGCGATGGTATCTTATCCGATTCAGCCGCACTCTATGCCAATGTGATCCCGGTAAATGATCCACCAACCATTCTACAAAAATTCCCCAATCCTATTGAATTTCAATCCGACACAAGTTTTGTATTCGATTTGGACACGGTTGTCGCTGATGTTGACGATGCGGTTGCAACTTTACAATGGGCAGTATTTGATACATCCGTCGTTTCCGTCAGTATCGATCCGGCAAGCCATATATGTCTGGTCTCTTACTCACCATTAGAGAATGTCATCAGTGATACCATTTATTTTACGGTAACTGATACCAGCTTCGCTTCGGATACAACTGAAAGTATAATTGTAAATGTTACCATAGTTGATATTGGTGAATTCCCTGAATTGATTTCGAAGGTCTACAGTCTGGGTCAAAACTATCCCAATCCATTTAATCCCAGCACCACTATTCCTTTTTTTATTGACCGACAAGCAGGGGTAAGCATCAATGTCTATAATGGACAGGGAAAGTTGGTAAATAATCTCATTGATGATACGATGTCGCCAGGTCAGCATACGGTTGAATGGCGTGGACAAGATTTCGCAGGCAATCCGCTCTCCAGCGGTATCTATTTCTATCAGTTAAAAATTGATGATGAGGCCCGTCAAACCCGGCGAATGACCCTGTTGAAATGAATGATACGTAGTGATGCCAACATCCACGCAGCTAATCTGCCTTGGAAAATATATGGGGTAGACTTCAGTGGCGCTACCAGTGCCGGAAAGTATATTTGGCTGAGTTGCTGCGAAGTAAGTGAAACTAAATTGTTAGTACACAACTGCATCTCAATTGAAAACTTAACCGGGTGTGGGCCAGGGCGAGACGGCAGTATCGATGCGTTACGTCAATTTGTCGCTGCGCAAACCAAAAGCATGTTTGGCTTTGACTTTCCTTTTAGCATTCCCGCCAAATTTATTAATGCCGGCAGTTGGACGAATTTTGTGTTGAATTTTTCCGAGGACTTTTCATCTGCGGAAAAGTTTCGACAATTTTGCCGGGATAGAAGCGCCAATGTGGAATTAAAGCGAGTGACAGACCGGGAGAGCCGGGTTCCCTTTTCACCGTATAATCTCAGAATTTATCGGCAAACCTATTACGGTATTCGGGACTTACTGGCACCGTTGATGCGTAAAAACAACATCTGCGTGTTACCCATGCATAAGTTGTTGGCTGATAAGCCCCTGATTCTGGAAACCTGTCCGGCTTCCTTTCTGAAGAGAATGAATCGTTATCATCCCTATAAAGGTAAGGCGCAAAGAGAAAACCAAAATCGGAAACAAATTGTCGAATTTTTAATCGACGAAAAAAATGTTCAATTGGTGGGGAATCAACTGAAGTCATTAGTTTTGGAGAATCATTCCGGAGATGCCCTGGACAGTCTGCTCGCTGCTTGCATCTTGTTTGATTTACACCAGTATCCGGAAAGATTATATCCACCGATGAAATCAGAATATTTTTTGGAAGGGTATGTATATTTTTAATGATGCTCCTAACATTTGGAGCGCGTTCTTCTGCCATTTCTATAAACAAAAGCACTCACGATCGAACAAGTGATTTGCATTGTGTAACACCCATATGTAATCTTTAAAGTGTAGGTATGCGACTGGTAGACACAAAAAGAGGTGAGCTATGAAGACCATGCAAGCGATAGTCTTTCAGGAAGAAAACAATTTTGACTCTCTTCAATTAAAAGAAGAACCTTATCCGGAACCGGCCTCAGGTGAAGTAACCGTTCAGATTAAAGCGTCGGCCCTCAATCACCGCGATGTCTGGATAACGAAGGGATTATATCCCAATATTAAAGTTCCGGTTATATTGGGTTCTGATGGAGCAGGCATTGTGCATGAAATAGGAAAAGGTGTGAGTGAAGACTGGTTAAACAGGGAAGTCGTCATACATCCCAGTTTGAATTGGGGGAGTAATCCCCGGGTTCAAGAGAACGATTATAAAATTTTCGGATTGCCGGATAATGGCACTCAAGCCGAATTTGTGAAAGTTCCCGCATCCAATTTATTTGAAAAACCGGCCTACCTATCTTTTGAAGAAGCAGCGGCGATACCCCTGGGAGGTTTGACCGGTTATCGGGCCTTGTTTACTCAGGGCAAATTAACGGGGGAAGATACGCTTTTAATTACCGGAATCGGCGGTGGTGTTGCAACGTTGATGTTAAAGATGGCCCTGGTAATTGGCGCAGATGTTCTGGTTACTTCCGGCATAAATGAAAAAATCGAGAAAGCTACTCAATTGGGAGCACAAGGCGGAGCGAATTATGAAAATGAGAATTGGGTAGATGAAATCCGGCAATTAGCTGGTGATCGCGGAGTGAACTTTATCGTTGATAGTGCCGGAGGACCGGGGTTTGATCAATTAATATCGCTTATAAATCCGGGCGGCCGATTGGTATTTTTTGGAGCGACCGCGGGTAATCCCCGTAAACTAAATTTACGTCGAATATTTTGGAAGCAATTGACCATCCAGGGAACCACCATGGGAAATGAAACTGACTTCACCAACATGGTGGACTTATTTAACGGTCATAAGATTGAGCCGGTTATCGACGGCATTTATCCATTTTCTCGATACAGGGATGCATATAAACGGATGATGAATGGGGAGCAGTTTGGCAAAATTGTGTTGACGCCGGAAAATTAAAATACTGTGTTTTTCGATAGGTAAATGGATCAGTGACTCAGCAGTTCAGCCCTTCGAGATACTTTTTTGCTTCAGACAGAGTTTGTACCTCTTTAAGGTTGTGGCGGATTTTTTGCAATTTTTTGATATCCTCAATAGAAATTATGCTGTTTTTCAAACTCAACCCATCTTTACCAAACTTAATTTCCAAGATATCAATAATATTGTTGTGTAATCCTTCTTGTTTTCCTTTCTTTATGCCGATTCTTTCGGCAGTGGAGACATAACCCATCTATTGTTCCTCCTGTGTATTAATCACTTCTTCAAATATAGCTTCATCAAGGCCTTTTGGCCCTGCCTGCCTGCCCGATGCAGGCGGCAGGCAGGTCATTATCCAGTCGATAAATCTGTAAATGACCAGCACTGTGTCTCGGCTCATTCCACGTCGATATAACTCCAATAAAAATGCCTTCTTCCAACTGTATCGTTCCTGGTTGTTACCCTGCGTTTCCAGTGTTTTCAAAAACGACCGCACAACGATAGCGAATGGATTTTCCTGATTCTCTAGCTCTTTCTCCTGACCAGCATAGTCAATCAACTTCACTATTGGGAAACGAAAGTAGAGTTCGAATCCACCACGTTGGCGATGGTAGACATTTTCCCGGAAGTGAGGATTGCTATCCGTTAAAACTGCCAGGCTAATCACTTCTTCGCGATATTTCTCAAAGATGCGGTGATTATAGATGTAGATGCGTTCGGCAAAGCCTCTTTAAGGCACGCCCTGAACTTCCCTGCCTGCGACTACAGTCAGGCAGGAACATGAATCAGTAGCAGTTCCTCACTACCATCCAGCAGATTAACTTTCACCAGCTTATCGACAAAACGTTTCCCGGTTTTACTATCCTTGATCAGCTTTTGCAATTCTTTGTCGAGAAATTGGAAACCCTTTTGCCAGTCGATGTCCCGATGAATGTCCGGGAAGAAGAATTGCATAAATTCCGGGAAGAGCGCATCCAATACATCTTTCCAGGCGCTGTCCTGTTTCATATCAGCCTTTTCACGCAAATTCGACTAAATAGACACTGTTAATCTACTAATTTGGCGTAGTATTCGGGCCGTCGATCTTCAATGATCTGATTCAATTGCGTCATATTTTTATTTCTGGCCAACTCGACATCAATCTCGGTGACAAATAGATCTTCTTTCTGAGAGGGCGAACGGTGCAGAAGCTCACCTTTGGGAGCGACTATTTGACTTTGTCCCGTAAATCGAAGCTCACCTTGAGGTCGCTTATCTGATCCGAATCGGTTTGCAGTTAAAATGTAAATCAGATTTTCAATACTGCGGGAAAGCATGGTTTGCTGGCAATAGGCCAGCACTAAATTGGAAGGGTGCACAATAATATCAGCGCCCTGGACAGTTAAGATCCTGGTTACCTCCGGGAAAATCCAATCGAAGCAGACCATGATACCTATTTTGGCGCCTCGGATTTCGTCAACTTGCAGCGGCGTATCGCCGGGGTCGAACCAGTGCTTTTCTTCGTTAAAAAGATGCAGTTTTCGGTAGGTATGAATCAGACCCTCTGGCCCTAGTAGTAAAGCACTGTTGAAATACTTATCCTGATGTTTTTCAGCAAATCCGGTCACCAGGTAAAAATCACGGTCTTTACAAAGGCTTACTAAACTATCTACCGTAGTTGATTGTTGAGGATCTTCCGCCCAAGATTTTACTTCATCGCGACTTTGAAAATAATACCCTGTAAACGGGAGTTCAGGGATAACCATGATATCGGCCTCCACCTGGCGAAGCGCTTCAATCACTTTTTTTACATTCTTGCCAATCTGACCGAATAAAGGATGAAATTGAAAATAGCCTATTCTTAGCATAAAAGACTCCTTTTTTAACTGTGGTTTACCGATATGTTCGCATAATAAAACTAACAAATATCTTGCATCTTTCAAACTTTTCAATTTATTTGATCATCATAAAAATTGGTACGTTTTACGAACCGTTATTACAGAAGGAGTTTAGTATGACCGCTGCACTTCAGGGCTTAAAACCCGAAGCATTATGGAAACATTTTGATCAGATTAGTCAAATTCCCCGTTGTTCCAGAGATGAAGAAAGAGTCCGTCAATACGTGCTGCAGGTGGCGGAGCGGAATGGTTTGGAATATAAGTTAGATGAAGTCAAAAGTGTTACTGTCAAAAAACCGGCAACAACAGGATTGGAAAAAGCTCCGATTGTTGTGTTGCAAAGTCACCTTGATATGGTCTGTGAGAAAAACAAAGACACTGATCATGATTTTAGCAAAGACCCGATCGAATTGGTAACAGATGGCGATTGGATTACCGCCAATGGCACTACGCTGGGTTCCGACAATGGTATCGGTGTGGCTGCGGCACTGGCAGTAATGGAGAGTAAAGACGTCAAACATGGGCCGATGGAGTTCTTGTTTACAGTGGATGAAGAAACTGGCTTAACCGGTGCCACCCAATTGGGCGAGGATATGTTAGAGGGGCGTATCCTCCTGAATATGGATTCGGAGGAAGATGGCGCTATTTATATCGGTTGCGCTGGAGGAAAAGATACGGAGGTGTTTTTAAAATTAGATCTTGAAGATGTCACGACGGAGTTTAAGCCGGTTCGTATCCGGGTTGGAGGCTTGCAAGGTGGTCACTCCGGATTGCAAATCCATGAAGGGCTGGGAAATGCTATCAAGTTATTAAGTCGTTTTTTGTGGAAAATTTCCACTGAGCATGAGCTCCGCCTGGCGCATATAGACGGGGGAAGTAAACATAATGCGATTCCCCGGGAATGTGATGCCATCGTTTATTTGCCTGCGGACAAAATTAAATCTCTGAACTTAGCGGCAGAACAATATCAAAAAATTTATAAAGATGAATTGAAATTGGTAGATCCGGACGTATTTGTCCGCGTAGATGAAGGCGGGTTTGATGCACCGGACATGGTATTTTCGGAGAGCTTACACAATCGATTGCTAAATATGCTTTATACAATGCCTCATGGGGTATTGGCCATGAGTCAGGCGGTGCCGGGTTTAGTGGAAACCTCTACCAATTTGGCAGTTATAAAAACCAATGACGATTACGTCAGCGTGCTTACCAGTCAGCGCAGTTCGGTGGATTCTGCCTTAGCTGATAGTGTGGATATGATTACAGCGGTCGGTTATTTGGCGGAAGGACAGGTTGAGCAAGGAACCGGATATCCGGCCTGGGAGCCCAATCCCGATTCCTATACGTTAAAACTGGCCAAAACTGTTTATAACGAATTATTTAATAAAAAGCCGGAAGTTAAGGCGATTCATGCCGGATTGGAATGTGGGATTATCGGCTCAAAATATCCGGGCATGGATATGATCTCCTTTGGCCCGACCATCCTCGGAGCCCATTCGCCGGATGAACGTGTGCAAATTTCCACTGTGGAAAAATTTTGGATTTTTCTAACCGCCATGCTCGAAAGATTGGCTAAATAGCTGCATCCGCACTTCGTTTACATAAACTAAATTTAAGTCACTCTATTGTGTAAATATCAAATTCTGTAGCGCAGGTTCTTAATCTGCGCTGCACAATTTTTATTGACAAATTTAGGAAACATTCCATGTTTGCTGAAGACACCTTAAAAGACAAAACTATTCTGATTACCGGAGGGGGTAGTGGGTTAGGATTTGCTATGGCAAAGCGATTTGCTGAATTGGGTGCCAGGGTAGCCATTTGTGGTCGCAGCGAAAAAAAATTACAAAAGGCGGTAGACGAATTACAATCGGCTGGTTCAAACGCCACTTATTACCGAACGGATGTTCGCGATTATGATGCGGTTGGCCAAATGTTTAAAAAACTTATCAAAGACATCGGAAGTTTGGAAGGCCTGGTAAACAATGCCGCCGGTAATTTTTATTGCCCTTCCGAAGACTTATCGCCCAACGGGTTTAAAGCAGTTGTAGATATTGTGTTACATGGTACCTTTAATTGTAGCCAGCATTTTGGCAAGTACCTGATTGATGAGAAAAGAAATGGATCAATCCTCAATATTGTAACTACCTACACCGAAACCGGATCTGCATTTGTCTTGCCCTCAGCCTGTGCGAAAGCCGGTGTATACGCCATGACCAATACTCTTGCTTACGAATGGGCTACATATGGAATCCGGGTCAATTCCATAGCTCCGGGGCCGTTCCCCACTGAAGGCGCCTGGCAACGGTTAATGCCCAATCCCGAATTCGAGAAAACATATCTTAAACGCGTGCCGACTCAACGGTATGGAGACGCCGAAGAACTATCCAATTTAGCTGTCTTTCTGATGTCCGATCTGGCTTCCTACATTACTGGGGAGTGTGTTACCATTGACGGCGGCGAGCGCTTGCAAGGGGGACAATTTAATTTTATTACTCAGATGATGCCGCGGGATCAATTGAAAGAATTTTTTGCCCGGATGCGACCCAAAAGATAGCTGAAGATTACCCGCTTTTAGTCAGCCATTCGTTGATGCTGCCAAATACCTCATCAAGCATTTTCTCAGTTAACCTGCCGGTGAACGTATTTTGTTGGCTGGGATGATAAGAGGCAAATATCGTCAGGCGATCATTGATTGACAATTCCATTCCATGATAGAACTTCGGTCGCGGTTTAAATGCGGATATCGCCAGCAATTCCAATATCTGCAAAATATGGACCAAGGCGAGTTGTCCCAAACAAAGAATCGCGTTGGCTGAACTGGACTCATTCCATTGTTCGTAAAAATAGGTTAACTCGCTTTTAAGATATCCGGCACAGTGGGCAAATTCTTCTCTGGTCGGTTTGTTAGCAGGAGGCGCGCAACGCACCAATGCGGAGATGTAACAATTGTGTAATCTCAATCCATCATTCGGTCCGCTGGATTCGGCTTGATTGGCAAAACCAGCTTTGTACAAGGCCCGATAAAGCCACTTTCCGCTGCGGTCGCCAGTAAACATGCGCCCGGTTCGGTTAGCGCCGTGAGCAGCAGGCGCTAAACCAACAATCAATAGCTGTGCATGGGGATCGCCAAAACCGGGCACTGGCTTACCCCAATATTTCTGTTCGGCAAAACGGCGGGTTTTTTCCTGTGCTATCTTCTCCCGCCAATCAACTAATCGCGGGCATGTTCGACAGTTGATAACTTCCCGGTTTATCTGCATTAACGACATGAGGCAGACTCTCCGTCAGCGCTTACCTTTAACATCGAAAGAACCGCACATTTTATGAGTTTATTTCTCGAAGATACGGACATTTACTGCACGGTCACCTTTCATTTCTCTTTTTAAGTCAAACCCGACTTCCATGCCCTCACGTATTCTGACATTGCCGGACTTGGGATGAATATCCTGCTTTGAAAAATATAATTCATCATCATCTTCTGTAACAATGAATCCAAAACCTTTCAGATCATCAAACATTTTAATATATCCTTTTTCCATAATGTCCTCCTGCTAATTTATTGTTCAGCTTCCGATGCAATATTTTTAATCTAAATTGATGCCAGGTGTTTATTGTAAATTTATCGATAGGAAATTGCAACAAGTAATTTATGGTCATAAATTTAGCATTTTTGAAAATAGTCAAGCAGCACAAGAATGCAACAATATATTAAACGACGCCTGTTAACACTCCTGCCGGTGATATTCGGAGTCGTCACCGCCGTCTTTTTTATCATTCATTTGATTCCCGGTGACCCGGTGGTAATGATGTTGGGTGAAAACGCAAAGCCCGCTGATATCGAATCACTGCGTGCTCAATTGGGCCTGGATCGGCCCCTGTGGTTACAATACACGGATTTTTGGGGAGATTTATTTCGAGGAGATCTCGGCAGTTCAATTTATCATCGTCAGCCGGTTATCAAACTGATTTTCGAAAGGTTACCCAACACTGCGCTACTGGCAATTTGCGCCTTATTTATCTCTGTTTTAATTGCCTTTCCCCTGGGCGTGTTTGCGGCATTGAAACAGCGAAAATTAGTAGATTTTTTCTCTTTGGGGTTCTCAATTTTAGGCATTAGCATGCCGGTATTTTGGCTGGGGCCGCTGCTGATTTTACTTTTTGCGGTATATCTTCACTGGTTGCCTGTTGCCGGTATGGGTAGCTGGAAACACCTGATCTTGCCTTCTTTTACCATGGGATTTGCGCTGTCAGCAATCACCACTCGAATGATTCGTTCCTCAATGATAGAAGTGATGAACCAGGATTATATCCGCACTGCATTTGCGAAAGGGCTAAGCAAAAGTTTGGTGGTATGGAGGCATGCGCTTAAAAATGTGATGATACCGGTGATTACCATTCTGGGTCTCCAATTGGGAGCTTTATTCGGCGGGGCTATCATCACCGAAGTCGTCTTCTCCTATCCCGGGGTTGGGCGGTTATTAATCCTGGCAATTTTACGCCGTGATTATCCACTCGTTCAGGGAACAATTTTGGTGATTGCTTTATTATATATATTAATTAATTTACTGGTTGATTTAATATATAGCCAGGTAGATCCCCGCATTCGTCTTAAATAGTTTTTATAATTTTTTGGTTGCATTCTACTTTAAATACATTAAATTTGGAGGCTGTTTTGGATGCTGGCGTAGCTCAATCGGTAGAGCAGCTGATTTGTAATCAGCAGGTTGTGGGTTCAAGTCCCTTCGCCAGCTCGTCAACACCGATTTGCGGGGAGGTAGCGAAGCGGTCAAACGCAACAGACTGTAAATCTGTCGGCTTAAGGCCTTCGGTGGTTCGAATCCGCCCCTCCCCACGCGGCAGCTCTTACTGACGAGCGAGGAGTCGGGAGAATGAAGATAAATAATTGTATGCGGGAGTAACTCAGCTGGTAGAGTCACAGCCTTCCAAGCTGTTGGTCGCGGGTTCGAGTCCCGTCTCCCGCTCATCAGGAAGCCTTTCAAGAGTAAGTTATTTTAAAGAGGCTTCTTGCTTTTTATTTAGCCCACGTAGCTCAGTCGGTAGAGCACATCCTTGGTAAGGATGAGGTCACCGGTTCAAGTCCGGTCGTGGGCTCTTTTTTTTGGAATAAATTTGAATTAAATTATATGATGAACTATTAGATGAACTATTAATTGGCTTTGACAGAAAAGTTGATATTCGCAATGTCAAATATTTGGAGGATTGTCCATGGCTAAGCAGAAATTTGAGAGAAAGAAACCCCACGTGAACGTGGGAACGATCGGTCACGTTGACCACGGGAAAACCACTCTAACTGCAGCAATGACCCTGCATTTATCCAAGCTCGGTTTTTCTCAAATACGTTCTTTCGATAGTATTGATAATGCCCCTGAAGAGCGAGAAAGAGGTATTACCATTGCTACTGCCCACGTTGAGTATGAAACTGAAAAAAGACACTATGCACACGTCGACTGCCCCGGGCACGCGGACTATATTAAAAATATGATTACCGGAGCAGCTCAAATGGACGGTGCAATTTTGGTTGTAAGTGCTGCTGATGGGCCAATGCCCCAAACTCGTGAACACATTCTTTTGGCGCGTCAGGTTAACGTGCCCAGTATTGTGGTCTATTTAAATAAAACGGATCAGGTAGATGATCCGGAGCTGCTTGATCTGGTAGAATTAGAAGTTCGCGAATTATTGGATAGGTATGAATTTCCGGGAGATGAAGTGCCCATCATCCGCGGCAGTGCCTTAAACGCATTAAATAATCCTGATGATGAAGAAGCAACCAAAAGTGTTAAAGAGCTGCTTGATGCAATTGATGACTACATTCCCACTCCCCAGCGCGATGTGGAAAAACCATTCCTGATGCCGGTTGAAGATGTTTTCAGCATTACCGGACGGGGTACTGTAGGAACTGGTCGAATTGAACGTGGTAAGATAAAAGTAGGAGAGGAAGTTGAGCTGATTGGGTTAGGAGCCCATCGCAAAACTGTGATTACCGGCGTGGAAATGTTTCGCAAATTGCTGGATGAAGGCGAAGCTGGTGATAATGTTGGCTTGTTGATGCGCGGTGTTGATAAGGAAGAATTAGAACGAGGAATGGTGGTAGCGAAGCCAGGTTCAATTACCCCACATAAAAAATTTAAAGCAGAAGTTTATGTATTGAAGAAAGAAGAAGGTGGACGGCATACACCATTTTTCTCCAACTATCGTCCCCAGTTTTATCTGCGAACGACTGACGTGACAGGCGCTATATCGCTACCTGAAGGTGTGGAAATGGTAATGCCAGGTGATAACACCCAAATGGATGTTGAATTGCAGAAAGAAGTGGCTCTGGAAAAAGAATTGCGCTTCGCGATCCGTGAAGGTGGCCGAACGGTTGGCGCCGGTGTCGTAACCGAAATTCTGGACTAATTATCGTATAAATGAAAATTTGTATGGGATGTTAAGGTGCGAGATATTATTACATTGGAATGTACAGTTTGTAAGAATCGAAATTATTCAACCACGAAGAACAAACGAAAACACCCTCAACGAGTTGAGTATAAAAAATACTGTAAATTCTGTAACAAACATACAGCACACAAAGAAACACGGTAAACTGGCGTAGGCCCGTAGCACAATTGGCTAGTGCACCGGTCTCCAAAACCGGGGGTTGGGGGTTCGAGTCCCTCCGGGCCTGCTGGATAATTAAGAAAGCGCAATAGTTAACTTTAATAAAACCCTTTTGTTATGATAAAAAAATCGAAACAGTTCCTGGAAGACGTACAAACTGAATTAAAAAAAGTGAGTTGGCCGGAACGTGATCAATTGTTGAATTCAACCTTTGTCGTTATCGTAATATCGGCATTATTTACCTTCTTTATTTTTATTGCCGATTGGATCGTATCAAAAGCAGTAAATGTACTTTATTGAGGGGGGATTGTTCGTGGAAAAAAAATGGTATACATTAAGAGTATATTCAGGGCAAGAGAGCAAGGTGAAAGCTCATTTGGAGAATTCGATTCAGTTCAAAGAAATGCAGGATCAATTTGGACGAATTGTCGTTCCTTCCGAACCTGTGTTAGAAATGAAGCATGGTAAAAAACGCTTGAAGAATAAGGTGTTCTTCCCTGGATATATTTTAATTGAGATGAATTATAACACCCAAACGGCACATTTAGTACAACAAACCCCTGGAGTATTAGGGTTTGTTGGATCGAAAAATCGGCCCGAACCCGTTCGCCCTGAGGAAGTGGAAGCGGTGTTACGTAAAGTCGAGAAACAGGAAAGTGAAGTCGAGAAAGTGGAAGTCCCGTTTCAAATAGGTGATGTGATTAGAGTGGTGGATGGGCCATTTGCTGATTTTACAGGGGTGGTGGAGGAAATAAATGAAGAGAAAAAGAAAGTAAAAGTTTCTGTAAGTATCTTTGGGAGACCAACGCCGGTAGAATTGGATTTTTTACAAGTTTATTTAGAGAAATAAGAAACGAGAGATGTTATGGCGAAGAAAGTAATTGGCTTTATCAAACTGCAAATTCCGGCCGGACAGGCCAATCCGTCTCCGCCAGTGGGTCCGGCACTCGGACAGCATGGTGTGAACATTATGGAATTCTGTAAATCTTTTAATGCAAAAACCCAGGACAAGGTGGGGTATATTATTCCGGTGGTTATCACGGTTTATGCTGATCGGTCATTTAGCTTTATTACCAAAACTCCGCCTGCTTCTACTTTGCTATTAAAGGCGGCAAATGTCGAAAAAGGATCGGGCGAACCGAATCGCGAAAAAGTGGCCAGGGTTGCCAGGGAGAAGGTAAAAGAAATTGCAGAAACAAAAATGCCCGATTTAAATGCCATGAATATCGATGCAGCAATAAAAATTATAGAGGGCACTGCCCGAAGTATGGGAATAGAAGTTGTTGATTAATTGGTGTGAGGTGGTTCATGAAAAAGCGAAGTAAACGATATAGAGAGGCGGTTAAACTGATTGATGGCAAAGAATATCCTCTGGAAGAGGCTGTTGGCTTGCTAAAGAAAACTGCCTCGGCAAAATTCGATGAAACAGTGGAACTCGCTATTCGGCTGGGGGTCGATCCCCGACATGCCGATCAAATTGTTCGGGGGACTGTTGCGTTGCCGCATGGATTGGGTAAAGAAGTGCGAGTGCTGGCAATTGCCAAAGGAGAAAAAGCCGATGAGGCCAGTGAAGGAGGGGCAGACTATGTGGGGTATGAAGACTATATTGAAAAGATACAACAAGGTTGGTTGGAGTTTGATGTCATGGTAGCAACACCCGATGCCATGAGAGATCTGGGAAAATTAGGGAAGGTATTGGGTCCGCGGGGTCTGATGCCCAATCCCAAAAGTGGCACTGTAACAAATGACATAGGGCCGACTGTAAAAGAAATTAAAGCAGGTAAAATTGATTTTAGGGTAGATAAAAGAGGAATTGTACATACAGCAGTCGGAAAGGCTTCATTCAATGAGCAAAAATTAAAAGAAAATATTAAATCCTTGATGCAAACAATTATTCGATTAAAACCTGCCGCAGCGAAGGGTGCTTACTTGAGAAGCATAAGCCTTTCCAATACAATGGGACCGGGAATCCGAATTTCAGTAAATCCTCAGGAGTTTCGGGACTAACATTCTAATGAAAATAATATAAGTGACTTTTTATATTAAGAGAGGTGTTTTGATATGCCGACGGCACAGAAAGAGGCTATTGTTCAAGAAATGACCGAAAAATTTTCCAATGCGAAGAGCATCTTCCTGGCGGATTTTACCGGAGTCGATGTAAATACCATCACCAAGATCCGGAAAAGTTTTCGAGAAGCAGATGTTGAGTATCGCGTGGTTAAGAACACGCTGGCCAAATTATCCTTTAATAATTCCGGTATTGAGGGATTGAATGATTATTTGGTCGGGGTTAATTCTTATGCGATTAGTTATGATGACCCCATTGTACCCCTCAAAGTTCTCGATAAATTAAAAAAAGATCTGGACGGTAAGTTCAGCATCAAAGCAGCCTATTTGGAAGGGCAGGTTGTCGGGGCTGAAAAAATGGAGGCAATATCCAAATTGCCTAGCAAAACCGAATTACTGGGACAGTTGGTGGGAATGTTACAATCACCGATGTCCAAGTTTGTGGGAACACTGCAAGCCAGTATGAACAATCTGGTCCGTGTTCTGAAATCATTAGAAGAAGCAAAAAAATAAATCTATCAGAAACTAATAAACTACCATAATGGAGGTATTAATCAATGGCTGACATTAAACGCGAAGATGTGTTGAATTATTTAGAAAATGCCACAATGTTGGAGATCTCCGAACTGGTTAAGGAAGTGGAAGAGAAATTTGGCGTGACAGCAGCGGTACCCGCAGCCGCCCCAGTGGCCGGAGCCGGCGCCGCCGCAGGAGCAGAAGCGGCAGAAGAGGAGAAAACTGAATTTAATGTGGTTCTCAAAGATGTCGGATCACAAAAAATCCAGGTAATTAAAGTGGTTCGTTCCATTACTAACCTGGGTTTAAAAGAAGCAAAAGAATTGGTCGAGGGAGTGCCGAAACCAATCAAAGAAGATGTATCTAAAGCAGAAGCGGAAGAATTGAAAAAACAACTCGAAGAAGTCGGTGCGACGGTAGAAATTCAATAGCGGTGCATCTTTTCCTTATTGAGGCATGCTTGCCTCGATTATAATGGTCAATTGTTACATCTTAAAAATGGGGGGATTTCTTTGAGAAGTGAAAGCCTTATTAATCGCCAATATTTTTCAAAAATTCCTACAATTGCTGAATATCCGGATTTATTGGATGTTCAGCGTCACTCGTTTAATGAATTTTTACAAGAAAATGTATTGCCACACGAGCGGGAAGACAAAGGACTGCATGCGGTCTTTAATAGCATCTTCCCGGTGGTGGACAATCGAGAAAATTTTATTCTCGACTTTGTTGAATATTATATCGATAAACCCAAATATACCGTAAAAGAATGTCGTGAACGGGGCCTGACTTATGCGGTTCCTCTCAAAGCCAAACTCCGTTTGTCTATTAAGGATCCCACCGGGGATTCGGAAGATTACACCGATACGATTGAGCAGGATGTGTATCTGGGTAATATGCCTTATATGACGAGCCGGGGAACATTCATTATTAACGGCGCTGAACGGGTTATCGTGAATCAATTACACCGTGCTCCCGGTGTTTTCTTTGACGAAAGTATCCATCCCAATGGAACCAAAATTTATTCTGCCCGGATCATTCCGTTTCGGGGAAGCTGGGTGGAATTCATGACTGATGTAAACGATTGTTTGCATGTATATATCGACCGAAAGAAAAAGTTTTATGTCACCTCCTTTTTACGGGCAATTGGGTTTACAACCGATGATGAAATCCTCCAAAATTTCGAATTGGTGGAAGAAACTGATTTAAGCAAGACAGACGCCCTCTCGTTGGTTGGCCGGCGAGTGGTGGGAGACATTGTTCATCCCAAGTCCGGTGAAGTATTGATAGAAAGCAGAACAACGCTGGATGAAGAAACAATTGAAGGATTAAAAGCAGCGAAAATAAAGACCATTCGATTGGTAAAACAGGATGATCCTGCTTTGCCTAACATTGTGCTGAATACCCTGCATAAAGATTCTGCTAAAGATGAAGAATCCGCACTTCGGCAGATATATGAATTATTACGTTCCGGTGAGCCGCCGGATATGGAAACCGCGCGCGATTTGTTAAAGAAAATGTTTTTCAATGCCAAACGGTATGAGCTTGGCGCAGTCGGACGCTATCGGTTGAATAAGAAGCTGGGTTTGGAAGTGGATTACGAAACCACCGTTTTAACCCAAGAAGACTTTGTGGAGATTGTAAAGTATATCATCGATTTGCGGGAAGGCAAGCGCAGTACCGACGATATCGACCATCTTGGGAATCGACGCATTCGAACCGTTGGCGAACAATTGGCCGCTCAGTTTAACCTGGGATTAACCCGAATGGCCCGCACTATTAAGGAGCGAATGAATTTAGGTGACGCCGAGACAATCACTCCGCAGGAGTTGGTTAATGCAAGGGCCATTACCTCGGTCATCAATACATTTTTTGGAACCTCGCAATTATCTCAGTTCATGGATCAGACCAATCCCCTGGCCGAGTTAACTCACAAACGTCGAATGAGTGCTTTGGGACCTGGCGGATTGACTCGGGAGAGAGCCGGTTTCGAGGTTCGCGACATTCACTATACTCACTATGGACGGCTGTGTCCGATTGAAACACCGGAGGGTCCCAATATCGGTCTAATTTCTTCACTGAGTGTTTTGGCGAGAGTGAACGATTTCGGGTTTATCGAAACTCCGTATCGGAAGGTTGAGAAGGGAAAAGTCACAAATCAGATCGATTACCTCTCTGCCGACGACGAAGAACGAACCGTGATTGCGCAGTTTAACGCACCGGTAAACGTAAAGACTGATAAGTTTGAAAAAGATATTATTAAGATTCGAAAACGTGGGGATTTTCTGGTCGTTCCGCCGGAAGAGGTCCAATACATAGACGTCGCTTCCAATCAAATTTTATCGGCCTCGGCCTCTTTGATACCTTTTGTTGAGCATGATGATGCCAACCGGGCCTTAATGGGATCCAACATGCAACGTCAGGCGGTTCCCTTAATTCGCCCGGAAACCCCATTGGTCGGAACCGGTATCGAGGCAAAGATTGCCCGCGATTCCGGCGCGATGGTAATTTCCGATGTTAGTGGGGTAGTTGACCTTGTCGATTCGGAGAAGATCATTATTAAAGTTGATCCGGGAGATGTGGATGATCCACGCCAAATCCTGACCGGTGAATCGCAGAAAGTCGAATATAACTTGATGAAATATGTCAGGACCAATCAAAATACATCCATCAATCAGCGTCCCGTGGTCGATGTGGGTCAACCAATCGAAAAAGGACAAATACTTGCCGATGGCCCTGCTACTGATCGCGGTGAGTTGGCTTTAGGCAAGAACGTTTTGGTGGCCTTTATGCCCTGGAATGGATATAATTTTGAGGACGCCATTCTGGTTTCCGAACGGTTGGTGAAAGATGATTATTATACATCTATCCACATTGAAGAATATGAGATTCAGGTTCGCGATACCAAACGAGGCGAGGAAGAACTCACTCGGGAAATTCCTAACGTGAGTGAAGAAGCGACCAAAAATCTCGATGAAAATGGGATTATTCGCGTGGGTGCGGAAGTTAAATCCGGTGATATTTTAGTTGGGAAAGTGACACCAAAAGGCGAAACCGAGCCGACGCCGGAAGAAAAACTTCTGAAGGCAATCTTCGGAAGCAAGGCCGGCGATGTTAAAGATGCCTCACTGAAAATGCCTGCGGGAATGCAGGGTATCGTCATCGATACCAAATTATTTTCCCGAAAGAAAAAAGATCCCAAGTCTAAAAAAGAAGACAAGAAAAAAATCGATCTTTTAGAGAAAGAGACCAGTGCCAAAATTAAAGAAATTGAGCAAAATCTCAAGTCGTATCTAGCGGATAAATTTGGCAAGACAGCCACCAAGGGAATCGAGACGCGTTCGGGAAAAGTGATCTTAAAATCGGGTGAGAAAATAACCCAAAATACCTTTAACAAGGTTGAACTCGATCTGGTGGATTTTACGTCACCCTGGTTTGATGACGACGATAAAAACGGACAAGTTCAGAAACTGTTTGCGGAATACAAGAATACTATTAATGAAATAGAAAACGATTTACGGACCGAAAAGCACAAATTGATGATCGGCGATGAATTGCCGCCTGGTATTGTGCAGTTGGCAAAGGTATATGTGGCTCAGAAAAGGAAACTGAAAGTTGGCGATAAGATGGCCGGTCGACACGGTAATAAGGGTGTGATTGCTAAAATTGTTCCGGTTGAAGATATGCCTTTCTTACCCGATGGCACTCCGGTGGATATAGTGCTCAATCCATTAGGCGTTCCTTCGCGAATGAACTTGGGGCAAATTTTCGAAACAACACTTGGTTGGGCCGGAAGAGTTTTGGATAAATACTATGCAACACCGGTGTTTGACGGAGCAAGTTACGACGAAATACTCGAAGAATTGAACCAGGCCGGATTACCAACTACCGGAAAAATGAAACTCTATGATGGACAGACCGGAGAAGAATTCGCTCAAGAAGTTTCGCTGGGCTATATATATATGATGAAACTTTCTCATATGGTGGATGATAAGATTCATGCTCGCTCTATTGGTCCTTATTCACTCATTACTCAGCAACCACTTGGTGGAAAAGCGCAGTTTGGTGGACAAAGATTCGGAGAAATGGAGGTGTGGGCTCTGGAAGCATACGGTGCAGCGCATACTCTGCAAGAAATACTGACTTACAAGAGCGATGATGTTCAAGGTCGTACCAAGGTTTATGAGACTATTGTCAAGGGAGATAATCTACCCGAACCCGGTAGACCCGAATCGTTCAATGTATTAGTTAAAGAACTACAAGGATTAGGATTAGACATCAAAGTCGATTAACGGATTGAAATGTTATTTTGTTGAAATGACTTTCGTGTCTGTATGTAAACAAAAAACCTTAGAAGGAGAGAGTGAGCTTGGAACCATATTCCTTAAAAGGCCAGATTTCAAAAATATCGATAGGTTTGGCATCTCCGAATGCAATATTGGAAAAAAGTAACGGAGAAGTCACTAAACCGGAAACCATAAACTACAGATCATTTAAGCCCGAAAAGGATGGGCTGTTCTGTGAGAAGATATTTGGTCCGGTTAAGGACTGGGAATGTCATTGTGGTAAATATAAGCGAATACGGTACAAGGGTATAATCTGTGATCGTTGCGGGGTTGAAGTTACCACAAAAAGCGTGCGTCGTGAGCGCATGGGCCATATCAGTCTGGCAGTACCGATCGTACATATTTGGTATTTCAGGTCAACACCAACAAAAATTGGCTACCTGTTGAACATTCCTCCCAAGCATCTGGAAAAGTTGATCTATTATGAAACCTATGTTATCGTCCAACCCGGGAGCACCGGCTATAAAGTTGGCGACCTGCTGTCAGAAGATGAATATATGGATGTGATGGAAAACATCAGCCCTGAAGAATATGATCTACCAGATGACAATTCGGACAAATTTATCGCCAAAATGGGCGGAGAAGCCATCCGCGACATGCTGAGACGCATTGATATTGAAGAGCTTTCTGAAGAGCTCCGGACTATGCTGAGAACCGAAAAATCACAACAGAAAAAGCATGAAGCATTGAAGCGACTAAAAGTAGTGGAAGCATTTCGTACCCGGGAAAACAGCGAATATAAAAATAAACCCGAGTGGATGGTTTTGGACGTAATACCGGTAATTCCACCGGAATTACGCCCGCTGGTACCGTTAGAAGGCGGTCGTTTTGCCACAAGTGACTTAAATGATCTGTATCGCCGAGTCATCATTCGCAATAATCGTCTTAAAAAGTTGATGGACATTAAGGCACCGGAAGTGATTTTAAGAAATGAAAAGCGAATGCTACAGGAAGCTGTTGATGCATTGTTTGATAACACCAAGCGAACCACCGCTGTTCGTAGCGATGGCAACCGTCCGCTGAAATCACTATCCGATATGCTTCGCGGAAAGCAAGGGCGTTTTCGTTTGAACTTGTTAGGTAAACGAGTGGATTATTCCGGGCGCTCAGTAGTTGTGGTTGGACCAAAGCTGAAGCTGTATGAGTGCGGGTTGCCCAAAGAAATGGCAGTCGAACTCTTTAAGCCATTCATTATTCGCAAATTACAGGATCGCAAGATTGTTAAAACTGTGAAGAGCGCCAAGCGATTTGTCGATAAGCGGGATGCTGTCGTTTTTGAAATTTTGGAAGATATTGTCAAAGATCATCCCGTGTTACTCAACCGGGCGCCCACGCTGCACCGGCTGGGCATCCAGGCATTCCAACCGGTTTTGATAGAAGGGAAAGCCATCGAGATTCACCCCTTGGTTTGTGCGGCATTTAATGCGGACTTTGACGGTGATCAGATGGCCGTGCACGTTCCGTTGAGCTTTGAAGCTCAAATGGAAGCACGGTTGCTGATGCTGGCCTCACACAATATTCTATCCCCGGCCAGTGGAAGGCCTTTGGCAATTCCGACCCAGGACATGGTGCTGGGCAGCTATTTTATTACCAAGGACCGAGAAGGGGTTCAGGGAGAAGGAAAAATATTCTCTTCCCCGAACGAGGTCGTTATCGCTTATAACGATAAACGGGCACATCTGCATGCAAACATCAAAGTGCGGGTAAACGGCGAATTAGTGGAAACCACAGTGGGAAGAGTGCTCTTTAATTCGATCATTCCTGACGAAGTGGGCTTTGTTAACGAAGTAATGACCAAAAAGGCGCTGGAAAAACTAATCGGTACTGTCATGCTTAAGATCGGCAATTTACGCACAGTGGAATTTCTGGATAATCTTAAGGACCTGGGTTTCAGGTATGCGACCCTTGCCGGTGCCAGTATGGGATTAGATGATGTAATTGTTCCTGAACAGAAAGCCGAATTCGTGCAGAAGGCTTACGATGAAGTACTGATGCTGGAAGAACAGTACCGGAACGGATTTATTACCGATGGTGAGCGTTATAACAAAGTGATCGATATCTGGACCCGGGTGACCGATCAGGTGTCGGCGGAATTGTTTAAGATTCTACAGGATCACCGGGATGGTTTTAATTCTCTTTACATGATGTCCAACTCCGGTGCGCGAGGTAGTCGAGAGCAAATTCGTCAATTGGGTGGCATGCGAGGATTAATGGCCAAACCCCAGAAAACCTTAACCGGCCAAACCGGTGAAATAATTGAAAACCCCATTATTGCTAATTTCTTTGAAGGACTTTCGGTGCAGGAATACTTTATTTCCACTCACGGTGCCCGAAAAGGATTGGCAGATACGGCGCTTAAAACTGCGGATGCCGGATATCTCACCCGACGATTGGTGGACGTGGCCCAGGATGTAATGATTAGCGAATTTGATTGTGGTACCATTTTGGGAATTGAAACCGAACCGATCAAAGAAGGTGAAAAGATCATCGAACCAATGTCCGACCGTGTATTAGGCCGGGTTTCTACTGATGATGTATATGATCCCATTAGTGGCGAGTTGATCATTAAGGCCGGACAGATGATTGATGAAGAATTGGCTGATAAAATAGACAATTCAGCAAATGAGTCGATCAAGATTCGATCTGTCTTGAGTTGTGAATCGAGTCGGGGAGTTTGTGCACTGTGCTATGGGCGCAATTTAGCAACCGGACATCTGGTGGATATTGGCGAAGCTGTTGGTGTTATGGCCGCTCAAAGCATCGGGGAGCCGGGAACACAGCTAACCCTGCGTACTTTCCACATTGGTGGAACTGCCGGTCGTATTGCCGCTCAGTCTGAAGTGATTGCAAGATTCTCCGGTAAAGTGAACTATGAAAATGTGCGGTCATTACCAACCAGGTTAGAAGAAGAAGGCGTAATTAAGAACTATGACATTTGCGTCGGACGGAATGGCAAAATACATATTGTTGATGATAAAAAGCGTTCGTTGATTAATTATACTGTTCCCTATGGCGCGAAACTTATGGTTGGTGATGGAGAATCCGTCGAACGGGGGACGATTTTGTTTGAATGGGATCCTTATTCTTCAGTTATTTTAACTGAAGTCGGCGGACATGTTAAATTTGTAGATTTGGTTGACAATGTCACTACCCATGAAGAGCTCGACGAACAAACCTTGCAAAAACAACGTGTGGTTATTGAATCCCGTAACAAGAACTTAAGTCCGCATATTGCAGTCGTGAATGATGAGGGAGAAGAGGTCGCCAACTATATTTTACCGGTAAAAGCCCACATTCTGGTTAATGATGGCGCTAAAGTTGATCCGGGCCGAGTGTTGGCAAAAATACCAAGGGAAATCGGAAAAACGCGAGACATTACTGGCGGATTACCCCGGGTCGCCGAATTGTTCGAAGCGCGAAAACCCAAAGAGCAGGCAGTTGTCAGTGAAATCGACGGTGTCGTTCAATTCGGACAGATTAAGAGAGGAATCCGGGAAATTACGGTTGAAGGCGCCCTGGAGAAAAAGAAATACTCGGTGCCATACAGTAAACACGTCTTAGTGCATCACGGAGATTATATCAGAGCCGGGGAGATGTTGACCGACGGGGCAATTTCTCCTCAGGATATTCTGCAGATATTGGGACCCAATAAGGTCCAGGAATATCTGGTAAACGAGATTCAAGAGGTATATCGGCTGCAGGGTGTCGGAATCAATGACAAACATATTGAGATTATTGTGCGACAGATGATGCAGCGTGTCAGAGTAGTTGATCCTGGCGATACCCGCTTCTTAGAAGGTGATACGGTAAACAAGTTTTATTTTAAAGAAGAGAATGAAAAGATTCGCAATAAAGTAATCATCACTGACGTAGGTGATTCACGGTTTAAACTGCGCCAGCGAGTGGATCGGGTTAAATTTGAATACACTAATCGGCAGATAGAGAAGAACGAGAAAAAATTAGCCGAAGCCCGTCCGGCAGAGGCAGCGACTTCCGAACCGATCCTACTGGGAATTACCCAGGCGGCTCTGACCACCGATAGTTTTATTTCCGCTGCCTCCTTCCAGGAAACCACTCGGGTGTTAACCGATGCTGCAGTGAGCGGAAAAGTCGATTATCTGCATGGATTAAAAGAAAATGTTATTGTTGGAAATCTGGTGCCTGCCGGAACCGGTTTGAAGAAATTCAAACAACTTCAAGTGGAATACAAAGAAGAGGCCGGAAAAGAAGAAGAGATCCCGGAAGAAGTTCCGGCAAAATAAAACAAAGGCTTTTCCAAAATACTGTTTTGAGAATCCCCTTTTCAGGGAGATGGCTTGTTAAAGGCAGAAAGCAGAATTTTAATTCCTGGTTTCAGCAGGGTTCAATTTTCTGCTTTCTGTTTATATGTGTTTTAATTTCAGGCCGTTTAAAAAAAATTGGCCTCAATTTTATTCTAAAATTTTACACCTTATAATTTCTTTTATATAAGCAAATTAGCCTGATTGCAGGGTTGATAAATATTAAAATACGGTTGACAAAACTACTGTTGTTTAGTACATTGCAAGTCTGTGACTTTTGACAAAATTGAGAAGGAGAAAGCATTGCCTACGATTAATCAGTTGGTCCGTAGGGGACGTAAAGAAATGGTTAAGAAGAATAAGGCGCCAGCCTTGGGGAACTGCCCCCAGCGGCGAGGCGTATGTACTCGTGTATATACCACTACACCCAAAAAACCCAATTCCGCATTGCGTAAGGTCGCACGGGTACGATTGACCAATAGCGTTGAGGTAACTGCCTATATCCCGGGCGAAGGTCACAATCTGCAAGAACACTCGATTGTTATGATTCGAGGTGGCCGGGTAAAGGACTTGCCCGGAGTTCGGTATCATATCATCCGCGGTACCTTAGATACCGGTGGTGTGGAAGATCGCAAACAGGGACGATCAAAATATGGCACAAAGCGGCCTAAGAAATAAAATTTTGAGTGGAGAGTACCTATGAGACGCAGAAGAGCACCGGAAAGAAAAGTATTGCCTGATCCCAAATATAGCAGTGAAGTGGTAAGTAAATTTATCAATGGTTTGATGCTGAAAGGCAAGAAAAGCAAGGCAGAAAAAATTTTCTATGGTGCTATGGATATAATTGAGAAAAAATCGAAGCAAGATGCGTTGGAAGTTTTCCAGAAAGCGATGGAAAACGTAGCGCCATTATTGGAAGTTCGCTCAAGGCGAGTGGGCGGTGCCACCTATCAGGTGCCGGTGGAAGTCCGGGAAAAAAGACGTCATTCTCTGGCAATTCGGTGGCTGGTTAGCTTTTCCCGAAAACGATCCGAGTCAATAATGGCAGAGCGATTGGCGAATGAAATTTTATCTGCCTCTCGTAATGAAGGGTCTGCGGTAAAAAAACGGGAAGATGTTCACAAAATGGCAGAGGCCAATAAAGCATTCGCTCATTTTAGATGGTAATGTAAAGACAAAGTGAAAAGACAAGAATTGGTAAGTTAGGATATATTGTTTATGGCAAAACGTTTTCCGCTGCAGCGAAATAGAAATATAGGCATCATGGCACACATCGATGCCGGTAAAACCACGACCACAGAGCGGATTCTGTTCTATACAGGACGTTTACATCGAATGGGTGAAGTCCATGAAGGCTCGGCAACGATGGACTGGATGGATCAGGAGAAGGAAAGAGGAATAACGATTACATCGGCAGCGACCAGCTGTTTTTGGAACGATCATCGGGTCAATATTATAGATACTCCCGGACACGTAGATTTTACCGCAGAAGTGGAGCGCTCTTTGCGCGTGTTAGACGGCGCTGTAGCACTTTTTTGTGCAGTAGGGGGAGTTGAGCCTCAATCCGAAACGGTATGGCGTCAGGCTGATAAGTATGGTGTACCGAGACTCGCCTTTGTCAATAAAATGGATCGTGTAGGTGCAGACTTCTTTAATGTTGTGGAAATGATTAAGGTACGCTTAGGTGCGCATCCGGTACCAATACAAATTCCACTGGGTGAAGGAGATTTGTTTAATGGACTGATTGATCTTGTTAAAATGAAAGCCGTAGTTTTTGATGAGAGCACCCTGGGGATGAGAATCCATGAAGAGGAAATCCCCCGAGATTTAAGAAATAAAGCAAACGAATATCGTACTATATTGTTAGAGGCAGTTGCTGAGTTTGATGAACAGTTGATGGAACGATACCTGGAGGGGGAGGAAATATCAGAAGATGAAATTAAAAAGGCTCTCCGTAAAGGAACTTTGCAGAATCACATTATTCCGGTTTTATTGGGTTCCGCCTTTAAAAATAAAGGGGTGCAACGGCTGTTAGATGCAGTTATCGACTACCTGCCTTCACCCGTGGATGTTCCCCCGGTTGAAGGAATTAATCCGCGTTCGGAAAAACCGGAAACCAGGGAACCTTCTTATGATACCCCCTTTTCCGCACTCGCATTTAAAATCATGACCGATCCTTATGTTGGTAAGCTAACCTTCATGCGCGTGTATAGCGGCTCTGCAAAAGCGGGTAGTTATGTGTATAATACCATTACTGGTAAACGAGAGCGCATCGGGCGTATATTACAAATGCATGCCAATAGTCGAGAAGATATTGAAGAGGCGTTTGCAGGTGATATTGCAGCGATTGTCGGATTTAAAAACACGCGTACCGGACATACGCTTTCCGATGCACAAAAACAGATTGTGCTGGAATCCATGCAATTTCCGGAGCCGGTGATTTCGGTGGCGATTGAACCGAAATCAAAGGCGGACGCAGAGAAGTTAACCCAATCCCTGTCCAAGTTAAGCGATGAAGATCCCACCTTTAAAGTTCACAATGATGAAGATACTGGTCAAACGCTAATTAGCGGAATGGGTGAATTACATCTGGAAGTCATTGTTGATCGGCTTTTACGAGAATTTAAAGTAGGCGCACGGGTGGGAGCGCCGCAAGTTGCCTATAAAGAAACCATTACCATGCCGGTTGAAGTGGAAGGCAAATTTATCCGCCAGTCCGGGGGGCGCGGTCAATACGGTCATGTTGTATTAAAAGTTGAGCCCAACGAAAAAGGTAGAGGGTTTGAATTTGAGGATCGCATTGTTGGAGGGGTTATTCCCCGTGACTTTATCCCTTCGGTTAAAGCCGGATTGGAAGAAGGGTTGAGAAACGGTGTCTTAGCCGGATATCCGGTTGTGGATGTTAAAGCTGAACTGATTGATGGCTCTTATCACGAAGTTGACTCCAGCGAGATGGCGTTTAAAATAGCAGGTTCGATGGGTATGCGAAATGCATTGAATAGAGGCAGATCAATACTGCTTGAGCCCATTATGGAAGTAGAAGTTGTGGTTCCGGAAGAATACCTGGGAGACGTAATCGGAGACTTGAACGGAAGGCGTGGCAAAGTGAGCGGAATTTTACCCAGGAAAGATGCACAGGTGGTGCAGGCCTCGGTGCCGTTAGCAGAAATGTTCGGGTATGCGACCTCATTACGATCCAATACCCAGGGGCGAGCTGTCTATACCATGCAGTTTGATCGCTATGAGAAATTGCCCGAGGATCATGCGAATGATATTATAGAAAAGATAAAAGGTAGAAAGTAAGCAGAGAGGTTATCCGTGCCAGGACAAAGTATAAGAATTAAGTTAAAAGCGTATGATCATCATCTGATCGATAATTCTTCGGACAAAATTATTACCACCGCCAAAACGACTGGCGCATTGATCTCCGGTCCGATTCCGTTGCCGACAAAACGCAGTGTGTTTACGGTGCTGAGGTCTCCGCATGTTAATAAAAAGTCTCGCGAGCAGTTTGAGATTCGCATACACAAGCGGTTGATCGATATTCATAACGCCACCAATAAAACTATCGATCAATTGATGAAATTAGAGTTGCCTGCGGGTGTCGATATTGAAATTAAGAGTTGATTTTAAAGAGAAAAGGTTTTGGAGAATACCATGAGCGGTTTGCTGGGAAAAAAAATCGGTATGACACGCATCTTTGATGATACCGGCAGCGTGGTTCCGGTAACTGTAATTAAAGCCGGCCCTTGCTATGTTACCCAGATAAGGTCAAAAGAAACAGATGGTTATAATGCTGTGCAGTTGGGGTTTGAACCCAAAAAAGAAAAAAATATCCCCAGACCGTTGCAAGGGCATTTTAAAAAGGCAAACGTTCCCACTTTAAGATATTTAAGTGAGGTCCCGGTCTTGAACGCTGAGGAAGTCAAAATAGGGGATCAATTAAAAGTTGATATGTTTAATCCCGGAGACAAAGTTAAGATTGCCGGCCGTAGCAAGGGACGAGGGTTTACGGGGGTTATTAAACGGCATGGCTTTAGTGGGGGGCAGCGCACCCACGGCCAATCGGATCGTTTCCGCGCACCGGGTTCAATCGGTCAAAGTTCGTTTCCTTCAAAGGTGTTTAAAGGCCAAAAAATGGCGGGGCGTTCTGGCAATCAAAGAAACACTGTCCGGGGACTGCAAGTCATCAGAGTTGATACAGATAATCACTTACTCTTTGTGAAGGGGGCAATCCCGGGTGCCAGAAATAGTTTTGTAGAAATTTATAAACAATGAAAATGACAGCAAGCGGGTTAGCAAATGGAATTAAAGGTCTATAGAACGGATGGGTCACTTTCAAACAAAAAGGTTACCTTACGTCCGGAAGTCTTCGAAATTGAACCGAACGATAAAGTCTTATATTTAGCCGTGAAAGCTTATCGAGCCAATCAGCGCCAGGGTACGAGTAGTGTAAAGAGTCGATCTGAAGTATCCGGGGGCGGTGCTAAGCCATTCCGTCAAAAAGGAACCGGCCGGGCGCGTCAGGGGACGATTCGTGCAGCGCACATGGTTGGTGGGGGCAGAGCGTTTGGCCCGCATCCCAGAGATTTCAGGCAAAAACTGCCCAAAAAGGTAAGACTACTGGCTCGTAAATCAGCCTTGGCCTATAAAGCAAAAGAAGAAAAAATAATAGTTGTTGAAGATTTTCAGTTTGAAGAACCCAAAACGCGCCGAGTAATGGATTTATTGGAGAGCTTGAATATTGTGGATCAAAAGGTGTTCATATTGACCACAGAACACGATCAGAATTTATATAAATCCGTGCGCAATATTCCTTATAAATGGGTCAATAAGGCCCCTCAATTTTCTGTTTATGATATTATGAATAGCCAGGTGCTGGTATTGCAAAAAGGAGCGGTGGAAATTTTAAATGAGGTGTACGGACAATGAAAGATCCAAGGAGAGTTGTTCTGGAACCCGTGTTAACGGAAAAAGCGTTGCGATTGCAAGAATCATCAAATCAATTCATATTTCGAGTGAACAAAAATTCGAACAAAATAGAAATTAAAGAAGCACTGATGAAGCGCTTCTCTGTGAGTGTAAAGAGTATTCGAATTGTAAATGTAAAAAGAAAACCCCGGCAAAGATTTACCAGGGCAGGTAGAGTTTCCGGCTTTACCTCCAGTTATAAAAAGGCCATCGTCACCCTGGCAGAAGGTGATACTCTGGACTTTTTGGAGAACGTGTAAGTTAATTTTGGAGAATCTTTTATGGCTTTAAAAAAATACAAACCTAAATCGCCCGTTTTGAGATTTCGCGTTGATGTATCGCGGGACAGCCTTGCCAAAGCGAAACCGGAACGTTCTCTGGTTAAGATGCTCCACAAGGGCGGCGGTCGAAACAATCAGGGTCGTATTACCGTCTGGCAACGGGGGGGCGGTCATAAGCGCAAATATCGGGTTATTGATTTCAAACGAGGTAAACACCATATCCCGGCGGTAGTAAAGGCCATTGAGTACGATCCGAATCGAAGCGCGAGAATTGCCTTGTTGTTTTATAAAGATGGTGAAAAGCGATATATTTTGGCCCCGGAGGGTTTATCTATTGGCGACCGGGTTGTCTCCGGTGAAAAAGCTGAGGTGCGTGTGGGCAATTCATTGCCATTAGCCAGAATCCCAATGGGGATGACAGTTCACAATATTGAAATGAGCCCCGGCAAAGGCGGACAAGTTGCCCGGAGTGCCGGAGCTGGCGGACAGGTGATTGCTAAAGAAGGAGAATTTGCTCTCATAAAGATGCCTTCCGGTGAGATTCGAAAATTTCGCCAGGAGTGTTTTGCAACCGTTGGGTACATCGGGAATACGGATCATTTTAATATTTCCTTGGGAAAAGCGGGTAGATCGCGCTGGCGAGGTAAAAGACCCCATGTTCGCGGGGTGGCAATGAATCCCATCGATCACCCCATGGGAGGCGGTGAAGGTCGTTCTTCCGGTGGACGCCATCCCTCTTCACCCTGGGGTAAGTTGACCAAAGGTTTGAAAACTCGTAAAAAGAGAAAACCTTCTGACGCATTTATTGTTAAACGCCGCAAGTGAGGATAGAAAATTATGGCAAGATCTCTTAAAAAAGGTCCCTATATAAGTCCGAAATTGTATAAAAAAGTCGAAAAACTGAATGAGAGCGGACAGAAGAAAGTCGTCAAAACTTACGCCCGACGGAGCACCATTCCGCCTGAATTTGTCGGGCATACAATTGCTGTTCATAACGGTATTAAATTTATTCCGGTATATATTACCGAAAACATGGTAGGTCATAAATTAGGCGAATTTGCCTTAACCCGAACTTTTCGTGGCCACGGTGGAAAATTGGCGGAACGACAAACACGAATTCGATGATTTTGAAAATTAAGGATGAATGTGATGAGAGCAGTTGCCAGAGAAAAATACGTCAGAATGTCACCATTAAAAATAAGACGTATTTTGGGATTGATTAAGGATAAAGATGTTGAGGAGGCATTAAACATTCTGCACTTTTCTCCCAAGCGCGCTTCGAAAGTAGTAGAAAAAGCGTTACGATCTGCGGTAGCCAATTTCTTCCAAAATGAAGATGCCGCAAAGATACCGCATCATGATATTTTTATCCATAATGCCTATGTTGATCAAGGCCCCACTTTACGTCGGTTTAGGCCAATGTCTATGGGACGTGTCGGGAGAATCCGGCGCCGGACCAGTCATGTTACCATAATATTAGAAGATAGAACCTGAAATTGTTTTTGGAGGAAATACATTGGGTCAAAAAGGAAACCCGGTAGGGTATCGATTGGGATTTATTAAAACCTGGAATTCACAGTGGTTTGATGAACGAAATTTTGCAGACAAGTTAAATGAGGACTTGCTGCTGCGGCGATATATTTATCGAAGGATGGCGGATGGCGCTGTATCTCGAATCGATATTGAACGCACTGCCCGCAGAATTCTGATTACAATTCGTACCGCGCGACCAGGGGTGGTGATTGGAAAGAAAGGCGCGGAAGTTGACAAGTTGAAAGAGGAGTTGAAAAAATTAGTTCATAAAGATATTCAAATTAACATTGATGAAATAAAACATCCGGAGATGGATGCGTTGCTTGTGGCTCAAAACATTGCCCGGCAATTAGAAGGGAAAGTTTCGTTTCGCCGCGCCATGAAACGCGCGCTCACCTCCTCGATGCGATTGGGTGCAGAAGGTATTAAAATTGTCTGCTCCGGGCGTTTGGGTGGCGCAGAGATGGCGCGTACTGAAAGTTATAAAGAAGGACGGATCCCCTTGCATACCCTGAGGGCTGACATCGATTATGCACTCCATACCGCCCAAACCACGTACGGAAGCATTGGGGTGAAAGTATGGATATATCACGGCGAAGTTATTGGAGCTAAATCTTGAGGAGACGAATCCCATGTTAATGCCAAAAAGGATTAAATATCGGAAACAACAGCGAGGACGAAGAAGAGGTAAAAGTAAGCGAGGAAGTTCGGTTGACTTCGGCCAATACGGTCTAAAAGCTATGGAAGCCCACTGGATTACCAGTCGTCAGATCGAATCTGCCCGTATTGCGATGACCCGTTATATTAAGCGGGGCGGAAAAGTGTGGATTAGAATTTTTCCGGATAAACCGGTAACTAAAAAACCAGCCGAAACGCGCATGGGAAAAGGAAAAGGTACTCCTGAATACTGGGTAGCTGTGGTTAAGCCGGGTAGAGTTTTGTTTGAATTGGCAGGTGTCCCGGAGGAACTCGCCCGGGAAGCAATGCGGTTGGCCGCTCATAAATTGCCGATTAAAACAAAATTTGTTACTCGACATGAAGTTGGAGAATAGTAGAGATGAAAATTTCTGAATTAAGAGGATTCCCTGAAGAGGAATTGCAGGAAAAGTTGGATGATGCGTTAGATGAGTTAGCAAATTTGAGAATCCAAAAAGCAACTCATCAGCTGGTAAATCCGAGTCGGATTAAAATTGTAAAAAAGGACATCGCTCGTATTAAGACCCTATTGAGAGAGTACCAAAGAGGGATCTCAAAACCGAGATTAGAAACGGAATAATCTGTAATCTTAGGAACGGAAATTAGCATGGAAAGAGGTATACGAAAAACACGCACGGGAACCGTCGTTAGTGATAAGATGGAAAAAACAGCAGTGGTTGCAGTAGAACAGTTGATTAAGCACCCGCTCTACAAGAAATATGTCAAAAGAACCTCAAAATTTAAAGCACATGACGACCAAAACGAGTGCCGTATTGGTGACAAAGTCAAAATAATGGAAACACGTCCCTTGAGCAAAACAAAACGCTGGCGTGTGGTTGAAGTTTTAGAGAAAGCAAAATAGTGATAGTGAACGAGAGGGCTCGTTATGATTCATGAATATAGTCGTTTGGGTGTTGCTGATAATTCAGGCGCAAAAAAAATCAGCTGTATTCGGGTGCTGGGCGGATCCGGGAAAAAATATGGCTCTATTGGCGATATTATAATAGTATCCGTAAAAAGTGCAATTCCAAATGCACCAGTGAAGAAAGGGGATGTTTCAAGAGCGGTTATCGTACGCACCAAGAAAGAGATTCGTCGCAGTGATGGGTCATACATTCGGTTTGACGAAAATGCTGCTGTGCTGTTAGACAATCAGGGTGAACCACGCGGCACCCGTATTTTTGGACCGGTTGCCCGGGAGTTAAGAGAAAAAGACTTTATGAAAATTGTATCGTTAGCACCTGAAGTTCTATAAAAGGGGACAGTAACGTTATGAAAAAAGTTCAGAAAAATGATACGGTATTGGTTACCACAGGTGACGGACGCGGAAAACGTGGAAAAGTATTAAAGGTTTTCCCTAAGGAACAAAGAATAATTGTGGAAGGCGTGAACATTGTTAAGCGACACACCAGACCAACCCAACAGATGCCGCAGGGTGGTATCATCTCCGTTGAAGCACCAATACATGTATCGAATGTAAAAGTGATTGCTCCAAAAAGCAATGTTCCGACCCGTGTTGGCGTGCGGGTACTTAAAGATGGGAGTAAGGTAAGGTTTTGTAAACATCCCGATGCTGCTGGTGAAGAATTAATATAGAATAGATTTGAGGATTTGAAAATGAGTAACTATATACCCCGGCTCAAAAAACAATATTATGATGAGATTATCCCTGCATTAACAAAACGGTTCGGGTATAAGAATGTGATGGAAGTACCTCGTTTGGAAAAAATTAGCCTGAACATGGGGGTTGGAGAGGCAACCCAAGAGACTAAGTTACTTGATCGGGCTATGGAGGATCTGGCAATTATCAGCGGACAAAAACCGTCGGTTACTTCTGCTAAAAAGTCTATTTCTAATTTTAAACTTCGTCAAGGAATGAAAATCGGTTGCCAAATNNGACCGGAAATATGAATTTTTAGATCGGTTCATTAGTTTGGCCATTCCAAGAATCCGGGATTTTCGGGGTTTGTCCGATAAAGCATTTGATGGCAGAGGTAATTATACTGTTGGGGCACAGGAACAGATCATTTTTCCTGAAATTAATGTGGATAAGATTGATAAAATTCGTGGACTAAATATAACCTTTGTAACCAGTGCCACTAATGATGAAGAAGCGTACGAATTGTTGAAAAACTTTGGAATGCCATTCATAAGATAACGAAGGAGTGAAGAAACCTTGGCCAGAACAGCTTTAGTTGTAAAACAAAAAAAGAAACAAAAGTTTAAAGTCCGGGAGTATAATCGTTGTAAACGATGTGGCCGCCCGAGAAGTTATTATCGTAAATTCGGACTTTGCCGAATTTGTTTTCGGGAATTAGCTAACAAAGGGGAAATCCCCGGTGTAACCAAAGCAAGCTGGTAAAATATCAGGAGAGAATGATATGTCGATGACCGATCCGATCGCAGATTATTTAACGCGAATTCGTAATGCGATCCAAGCCAATCACAGGACGGTGGATATACCTGCTTCCAACGTGAAGAAAACCATGACTCAAATTCTGTATGATAATAAGTTTATAAGAAACTATATTATTATTGACGACGGAAAACAGGGTCTTATTCGTATATTTCTAAAATACGTGCCTGCAAGCGAGCGGTTTGCAATTCACGAATTACGTCGCGTAAGCAAGCCCGGCCGTCGTCATTATGTGGATGTCCATAATTTACCCCGTGTGAAAAATAATATGGGTATCGCCATTCTCAGCACATCCAAAGGTGTGATGACCGAACGTGAAGCCCGACGGGAAAGAGTTGGGGGCGAAGTAATGTGTTACATATGGTAAAATTTAAGAGGTAGATAAAGTGTCACGTATTGGAAATTGGCCAATCAAAATTCCGGAGAATGTGGAAGTCAACATTAAAAAAGGGAATGTAAATGTCAAAGGACCTAAAGGGTCATTAGAACAAAATGTTAATCCTGAGATCAAAATTAAATCCTCAGATAACACGCTGACGTTTCAAAGACCTTCGGAAGAACGAAAATGGAAAGCCTTGCACGGGTTAACACGCACACTGGTAAATAATATGATTCTTGGGGTAACTCAAGGATTCTCCAAAACTTTGGTAATTGAAGGGGTTGGATACAGGGTAGAGAAAAAAGGTTCGGGAATACTATTAGCATTAGGGTATTCGCATCCGGTGTATTTTGTGCCGCCGGAGGGAATAACCGTAGCAGTGGAAGGAAACAATCGAATTATAGTATCCGGTATTGACAAAGCATTAGTGGGTCAAGTGGCTGCCAAGATACGCTCATTCAGACCCCCGGAACCATACAAAGGCAAGGGGATTCGGTACGAAACGGAACAGGTACGTCGTAAAGCAGGGAAAACGGGTAAATAGTTAGAAGGATAGTTAGCATCATGAGGTCGAAAAAGAAAATTCGTCGTAAGAAAAAAATTATCGGGACTCCTGAGAGGCCCCGTCTGGTAGTCTATCGGAGCTTGAATTATATCTATGCCCAAATTGTTGATGATTATCGGCAGAAAACCTTGTTAGGCGCTTCAAACTTAAGTAAAGGGCTGCGGGATGATTTAAAAGATGTGAAGTCAAAGATTGAAGCCAGCAAGCAAGTAGGTGAATTTTTAGCCAAGAAAGCTCAGGAAAATGATATCAAAAAAGTTGTGTTTGATCGGAATGGTTATCACTATCACGGCCGAATCAAAGCTCTTGCTGAAGGCGTCCGTCAAGGTGGTTTGGAATTCTAAAAATGGAGAGATTCTGGTTTGAAAGAGAAAGTTAATCCACAAGAATTAGATTTAAAAGAGAAGGTTGTATACATCAATCGGGTCGCCAAGGTAGTTAAAGGAGGGCGCCGATTTAGTTTTAGCGCCATCGTGGTAGTTGGTGACGGTAAGGGGCACGTCGGCGTTGGATTGGGAAAAGCTAATGAAGTTGTGAACGCGATTTCGAAAGCCACTGAAAAAGCCAAAAAAGAAGTTGTGCGAATAAGTCTGGTTGGCGAGACGATTCCTTACGAAGTATTTGGAAAGTTTGGTGCGGGTAAAGTAGTCTTAAGGCCTGCTTCTCCCGGTACCGGAATTATTGCGGGCGGACCGGTTCGTGCCATTTGTGAGATGGCGGGAATTCGCGATATTTTAACGAAAATTTTAGCGTCAGCTAATCCGCACAACGTGGTTAAGGCGACAATGAGCGCATTATTTAAGTTAGAAAGCCCCTCAGAGATTGCCCGAAGTCGCGGGATGTCTGTGAAAGAGATGTTTAACGTGGAATAAAGCTAAAGAGAGCTGGGCATGGCTAAGAAAAAAGAAAAACTGTTAAAAATTACTCAAGTACGAAGCTTAATAAAAGAAAGAGCCAGACACAAGCAAACTGTGGAAGCTCTGGGTTTACGAAGAATACGACATTCAGTAACTCAGAAAGATACGCCACAAATCAGAGGGATGGTGGAAAAGGTAAGACATCTGGTCACGGTTGAGGGAATTAAGTAAAACCATTGAGGATTGATAATGGATTTAAGTTCATTGAAGAGAATATCTGGTGCAACGAAACATAATAAACGTCTTGGTCGCGGCCAGGGGTCGGGAAAAGGTTCGACCTCCGGAAAGGGACATAAAGGACAACGTTCTCGCTCCGGAGCAAAAAAGCGATCCTGGTTTGAGGGTGGACAAATGCCTATTCAGCGGCGATTACCCAAATTTGGTTTTCATCATCATGGGAAAATTGTTTATCAAATTGTCAACCTCCAAGAATTGGAGAAGGTTGCTAAAGAGACAGACATAACTCCGGAAACTTTGAAAAAGCATGGTCTCATAAAAAAATTGGATATTCCGGTAAAACTTTTAGGCACCGGCGATATTAATAAAAAACTGAATGTTAAAGTGCATGCGCTAAGCAAATCAGCCAGAGAAAAGATTGAAAAGGCAGGAGGCGTTGTTACGCTGCTATGATTGAAACTTTTCGTAACATTTTTAAAATTACGGATCTGCGTAAGCGAATACTTTTTACTCTTTTTATTTTAGGGGTGGCCAGAATCGGAACGCATATTGTTACCCCGGGTATTAATACTGCTGTTTTAGAGGAAAGAATGCGGGATATTGCCGGGACGCTATTCGGCTTATACGATCTATTTGCCGGTGGCGCGTTTAGTCGGGCAGCAGTGTTCGGATTGGGAATTATGCCCTACATCAGTGCCTCTATTATCTTTCAGTTACTTGGCGCTGTGGTTCCGGCGATTCAACGGCTCCAACAATCCGGGGAAGAAGGTCGAAAAAAGATAACTCAATATACTCGTTATACCACTTTAGCATTATCTTCCATGCAGGCTCTGGGAGTGGCAATTTGGTTAGAAAGTCAAAATGTGGTCTTATTTCCGGGGTTGAGTTTTAAATTATTGACCATGATCTCCATGGGTTCCGGTACTATGCTGTTGATGTGGCTGGGAGAACAGATTGATGATCGTGGCATCGGCAATGGTATTTCATTACTGATTTTTATAGGCATTATTGCCAGGTTACCCGGCGCATTAACCACCGAATGGCTGGAATTTACCAGCGAGAATCGCACTATTCTGGAAGAGCTGATGCTGTTGGCCATTGCATTCGGAATTATTTATTTTGTGGTTGCCCTGACCCAGGGTCAAAGAAAAATTCCGGTTCAATATGCCAAAAGAGTGGTTGGTAGAAAAGTCTATGGCGGTGTCAATACTCATTTTCCGCTGCGGGTCAATACTGCCGGAGTAATGCCTATCATATTTGCCCAGGCAATAATGTTTGTACCCAGCACTTTAATTCAGGCTTTTCCGGATAGCACTGTTATGCTGTGGCTTGCAGATGCATTCTCCTTCGAATCCCTGTTTTATTGGGTCGTTTATGGATTATTGATCATTTTCTTTACTTATTTTTATACGGCCATTATTCTTAATCCGGTGGATGTGGCGGACAATCTGAAAAAGCAAGGCGGGTTTATACCAGGGGTCCGACCGGGAAAGAAGACGGCTGATTATTTGGATTCTATATTGACGCGAGTTACATTACCCGGCTCTATTGCTTTAGCATTTGTAGCCATTATGCCTTACATTCTGGTGAAGACCTTCAACATCTCTTTTGGATACGCATCCTTCTTCGGAGGAACGGGATTGTTAATTATCGTGGGTGTTGCTCTGGATTTTATTCAGCAAATAGAATCCCATCTTTATATGCGTCATTATGAAGGCTTTAGCCGGACCGGGAGAATTCGGGGAAGAAGAATTTAGTTTCTGATGATTACGATTAAAAGTGAAAGACAATTGGGACTCATGCGGGTTAGTTCCAAAATTGTATCAGAATGTTTTGAGTATATTGCTAATTTTATAAAACCGGGTGTGACGACTCATAAAATCAATGAAAAAGTAGAAGAATTTGTTTTTTCCAAGGAGGCTTATCCGGCGTTTAAGGGACTTTATGGTTTTCCTGCGGGTGCCTGTATATCGATAGATGAAGAGGTGGTTCACGGAATTCCATGGAAGAAAAGAGTTTTACAAGAAGGCGAAATTGTGAGTATTGATATCGGTGTGCGATACAGGGGATTTTATGGGGATGCAGCTTATACTTTTCCGGTGGGGGAAATCAGCCGGGAAAAAAGGGCATTGTTGAAAGCGACCTGGGAGGCTCTTTATAAAGGTATAGAAATGGCTAAATCCGGAAACCGTTTGCAGGATATTTCAGCCACGATCCAGGAATTTGCCGAATCCCGCGGATATTCAGTTGTAAGAGAGTTGGTTGGACATGGGATCGGCAAAAAACTGCATGAAGATCCGCAAGTTCCGAATTATGGCAAAAAAGGCCGCGGCCCGGTTTTAAAGTCGGGATTCACATTAGCGATTGAACCAATGATCAATATGGGAACAAAAAACGTGCATACATTATCAGATGGCTGGACAATTGTAACAGATGATAAAAAGCCATCCGCACATTATGAACATACCGTGTTAATTTTAGACGGTGACCCGGAAATATTGACCATGCACGGTATGAGTCCATAAAGGAAAAGCATGGCAAAAGAACAACCGATACAAGTAGATGGAATTATCAAAGAGACGTTGCCAAACGCAACGTTCAAAGTCGAACTAGAATCCGGGCATGAAGTGTTGGCTCATGTCTCAGGTAAAATGCGGATGCATTTTATCAAAATTTTGCCCGGAGATAAAGTAAAATTAGAACTATCGCCCTATGATTTAACCAGAGGGCGAATTACTTATCGATATAAGTAAAAGGTGATATTATGAAAGTACAAACATCGATAAAAAGGCGTTGCGATAGTTGTAAGGTTATCCGCCGCAAAGGAGTAGTTCGGATAATTTGTAAAAAAAATCCCCGTCATAAACAAAGACAGGGGTAAAATTAACTCGGCTTTTTGAAGATGTTAAAGTTAAATAACGAAGAACTTTAGGAGGTATTTGTGGCCCGTATTGTTGGTGTAGATTTACCAAAAAATAAACCGATTAGAACTGCGTTAACCTATATATTCGGAATCGGGGCTTCCACTGCTTCCAAAATCTGCGCGGATACAGGAGTCGACCCGTTGACGCACGTTCATAAGTTGAATGATGAGGAGGTCCGAAAGATTCGTGAGAACATTCAACAAAATTATAAGGTGGAAGGTGGCTTAAAATCCGAAGTGAATATGAATATAAAACGGCTGATAGATGTCGGTTGTTATCGGGGAATCCGGCATAAGTTGGGTTTACCGGTTCGCGGACAGAGAACCTGTACCAATGCCAGAACCCGCAAAGGACGTCGTCGCGCAGTTACCAAAAAACGTAAGTCATAACTGATTGGAAATTAGGAGGAATATACATTGGCTAAAAAAGGGCGTAGCACACGCAAAAAGAAAGCACAAGTAGATGCCCATGGGGTGGCTCATATCCATTCAACATTTAATAATACCAATGTGACATTAACAACAGCGGACGGGAAAGTAATTTCCTGGTCCACAGCAGGCAAGGTTGGTTTTAAGGGATCGCGCAAAAACACCCCATTTGCGGCACAGGTATCTGCAGAAACGGCAGCTAAAGAAGCCATGGAGTTGGGCTTGCGTCAAGTGGATGTGGAAGTAAAAGGACCGGGGGCAGGTCGAGAAGCAGCGATTCGTTCCTTGCAGGCTGCCGGATTGGAAATATTGGCCATCAAAGATGTTACGCCGATTCCTCATAATGGATGCAGGCCACCGAAAAAACGTCGTGTGTAAGTTTAATAAAATAAATGGAGATAAATATTAATGGCCAGATATACAGGTCCTGTTTGTAAACTCTGTCGGCGAGAAGGGGAAAAGCTCTTTTTAAAAGGTTCTCGTTGTTCTACAGCAAAATGTGCTTTTGAAAAGCGTTCCTATGTCCCCGGCCAGCACGGCTTATCTCGGCGATCCAAGCTATCCGAGTATGGCATTCAGCTGAGAGAAAAGCAGAAAGTCAAACGCATTTATGGTTTGTTGGAAAAACAGTTCCATTCTTACTATGTAAAAGCGACCCGCCAGAAAGGCGTTACCGGGGATAACTTGCTAAAAATGTTAGAAAGCCGTCTGGATAACGTGGTCTATCGGTTGGGATTTGCCCCTTCTCGAAAAGCTGCGCGTCAACTCATATTACATCGTCATTTTACGGTGAATGGGAAACCGGTGAATGTCCCTTCCTATATGGTAAAAGCCAATGATGTGATTTCCGTGGAGGTCAAAAGCCGCAAATTGGGAGTTATCCACGAATCGATGCGCAAGATGACGGATGAATCGTTAATGTCCTGGTTGCGCTTAGATAAGGCCAAATTGGAAGGAGAATTTCTCGATAAACCAGGACGGGAGGATATTCCGATCGAGGTTCAGGAAAACCTGATCGTCGAGCTTTACTCTAAGTAATTGTAAATAAAAACAAGAATATAAGCTTCGTTGGGAGTTATATGAACTGGGTAAACTTATTAATGCCGGAAAAGGTTGAGCTGGATGAATCATCTTACTCAACTACATTTGGACGTTTCCTCGTCCAACCTTTGGAAAGAGGGTATGGGGTGACCCTGGGAAACCTCTTTCGCAGAGTTTTGTTGTCCTCTATCCAGGGGGCAGCGATTACTGCCATTCGAATTGATGGCGTGCATCACGAATTTTCAACAATTAAAGGGGTTAAGGAAAACCTGACTGATGTCATTCTAAACTTAAAAGAAGTTCGCATTAAACTGCTTAACAAACGCCCTGATAAGGTCAATTTACAGTTAAAAGGACCCGGCGAAATCAGGGCAGGCGATTTGGAAAATTATACCACTGATTTTGAAGTACTAAATCCGGACTTGCATATTGCAACATTGAATAAGGAAGCAGACGTGGACATGGAGATTCGGGTTGGAAAAGGGCGTGGATATGTGGCCGCCGAAGATAATAAACCTCTGGAGGCTTCAATCGGATTAATACCGGTCGATTCGATTTTCTCGCCGATCTTGAATGTTCGTTTCGAGGTAGAGAACGTTCGGGTGGGGCAACGTACCGATTATGAAAAACTTGTTCTGGAAGTAGAGACCGATGGCAGTATCACTCCGGATGATGCTTTAACCTTTGCCGGTAAAATCATCAAAGATCATGTGCAGTTGTTTATTAATTTTGATTTTGAACCGGAAGAAGAGGAAACGCAGGAAATCGATGAAGAGGTATTGCGAATTAAGAAATTACTGAAGATGAATGTAGATGAATTGGAGTTGTCGGTTCGGTCTCACAACTGTTTAAAAAATGCCAATATCAAAACCATTGGTGATTTAGTCCGGCTGGATGAGGGTGAATTGTTAAAATTCCGCAATTTTGGAAGAAAATCATTACAGGAAATTCAAGAGATACTGGAACGCAAAGGCCTTTATTTTGGAATGGACGTAGACAAGTATTTGAAGGGTGAAGACTAATTTAAGCAAACACGGAGCTAATGAATGCGACATCGACATAAAGTAAAAAAACTGGGAAGAACGGCCAGTCATCGTCGGGCAACCCTGCGAAATATTGCCTCGGCGCTGATCGAACATCATCAAATTCGTACCACCCTGGCCAAAGCCAAAGCCGCTCAACGATATGTGGACCATCTAATCACCTATGGAAAGCAGAATACGGTTCATGCAAGGCGTTTAGCATTTCGGTTGCTGCAAGATCATCAACTGGTAAAAATTTTATTTGATGACATTGCACCGGCTTACAATGAACGCAACGGTGGCTATACCCGGGTGATTAAACTGGGAATGCGACCCGGTGATGGTGCACAACTGGCTATCCTGCAATTAGTCGGTTTTGAAGAACTAATCATTGATGACCAATCGGGTAAAAAGACAAAGCGCAAAGGTAAACCTAAAGCTGAGAAAAAGAAAGCTGCACCAACGGCGAAGACAGACCAGAAGGAGGAAGTTGTAAAGGAAAAGCAAGAACCCGCAGGAGAGGAAACTACTGAGGAAGTGGTTGAAGAAACCCCTGCAGAAAAAGAAGTTGAGGAAAACGAAAAGGCTGGGGAACCTGAAAAAGAGAAGGCTAAAAGGAGCAAATCGAAGCAGAAAACGGAAGTAGACGCAGGAGAAAAAAAATCAAAAGCTCAGGAAAAAGAAGAAAAAGACACCGGGGAAAAAGAAGCCGAGCAAAAAAGCAAAGACGCTACCGAAAAAAGAGAGAGGGATTCTAAGAAGGAAAAGAAGACGGAAGCAAAGGACGAAAAAGATAAGGATCAAAATAAGTAGCTTTACATTTCAGAATATTTCTCACCATCAACGGCATTCGTTAAAACGGGTGCCGTTTTTTTATTGCACCCCCTTAACAAGAAAAGGCGTTGAGCTTTTCTGAATGCTGAAAATATTGGAGAGCTTTTTGACTCTGAACTCAGTTGTCAATTATAAACTTGGTAACGACAGTTATTCATATTAAATTTTGTGCCGATTTGTTGAAACAGTTAGTGGATATTAAGCGAGCATTTTAAATAAGGACGTTGAGGTGCGGTTACCTGGTTTAATTGTTGTCGTTTCCATCCTGATTATTCAGAATATATTGGCAGATACTACATCTGCTTCGATTAACGGTCTGTGGGTTGTTCGCCATCAGCTTAAGACAGCCGCTGCTATTGACACCATGCTGGAAATTGCCGACCGGCTGCAATTTACGGATCTTTTCGTGCAGGTTCGCGGACGAGGTGATGCATATTACCAAAGTCAATACGAACCCCTTGCTGAGGGATTAGAGGCGGATTTTGATCCCCTAACTTATCTTCTAGAGAAGTCTAAGCAGTATGATTTTCGAATTCATGCCTGGATAAATGTGTTTTACCTCTGGAGCAAAGAACGCCTGCCGGAATCTGAACAACATATTTTGCATCGCAAGCCGGAATGGTTGGTGCGTCCGATAGATTACGATTCATCCGCTGCAGATTCCAATTTAAACCATTTGCGTAACGGTGAAGGACTCTATCATTCACCATTAATTGATGAAGTTCGCCAACATATACTGGATGTGGTGAATGACCTCTTGTCTCGTTATCAGTTGGCGGGCCTCCATTTGGATTATATCCGTTATCCCGATGAGCGATTTGACTTTAATCCGGTAGCGCGCAAAAATTTTCAACGCGAATATCTGCTCGATCCTCTCGAATTTAAAAAATACCCGGATCAATTCATCCAATCACATGGCAATGTGGGATACGAACTGTTCTTCAGTCACTGGGCGGAATTTTTGCGCAATGAATTATCGGAGTTTGTGGAGGCGCTCTCTGCAAATGTGCGTGCTAAATTCCCGGGAGTCACCATCTCAGCTGCGGTCAAACCCGATTTGGAGAGGGCTCACTGGCGCTATTACCAGGCATGGGATACCTGGCTCCGGCAAGGTTGGTTGGACTGGGCGTTACCCATGAATTACGCAGATGATAATGATCGCTTTCTGCGGCGGATAAGACAGATGATTAAGGCGGTTGATATGAATAAAATACTCATGGGCATTGCGCTATATAATCAGTCCGCGGATTCAAGTATTGATAAAATCTTGACGGTGAAAGAACTTCCTCTGTTGGGGTTTGTTTTGTTTTCGTATAATACTATATTACAGGATGAGCAGTTGAGAAAATTATATATCAACAAAGTTTTAAAAAGGGGGCCGAAACGATGATACATGAAATTCGTGCGCCAAGAGGCACTCAGCTTACCTGCAAAGGATGGCATCAAGAGGCTGCTTGGCGTATGCTGATGAACAACCTCGATCCGGAGGTTGCTGAAAAACCTGAAGAGCTCATCGTATATGGCGGATCCGGAAAAGCTGCCCGTAATTGGGAGGCCTTTAATGCCATTGTCAATTCGCTTAAAACATTGGAAAATGACGAAACGTTATTGGTTCAGAGCGGGAAACCGGTGGGCATTTTTAAAACCTATACCCACTCACCCCGGGTGATTATTGCCAATTCTAATTTGGTTGGCAGATGGGCTAATTGGGAAGTTTTCCGGGAGCTGGAGAAAAAAGGATTGATTATGTACGGTCAAATGACCGCCGGTAGCTGGATTTATATTGGAACACAAGGCATTCTGCAGGGAACTTACGAAACATTTGCCGCTATTGCTCGCAAACGTTTTAATGGAGATTTGGCAGGTACGCTTACATTAACCGCCGGATTAGGCGGTATGGGGGGCGCTCAACCGCTTGCGGTTACCATGAATAATGGCGTCGTCATTGTTGTGGAAGTGGATGAACAAAGGATTAAGCGACGCCTGGAAACCCGGTATCTGGACGAGATGGTTACCGATTTGGATGAAGCGCTTACCCTGGCAAATCAGGCGCGGGAGCAGAAGAAACCACTATCAATCGGTTTGCTGGGCAATGCCGCGGACATTTTTCCGCAATTTGTGGAGCGTCAAATTATTCCGGATATTGTGACCGATCAAACCTCGGCTCATGATGAGTTGAACGGGTACGTGCCGGCGGGAATACTCTTTCAGGAAGCGATGGCACTGCGGAAGAGCAATCCTCAAAAATACATCGAGATAGCGATGCAGTCGATGTCTACGCATTGTGGGGCAATGCTGGATTTGCAAACCATGGGTGCGGAAGTCTTCGATTACGGCAATAATCTGCGTGGGCAAGCGTTAAACGCCGGATTGCAAAATGCATTTGACTATCCCGGATTTGTGCCAGCCTATATCCGGCCCTTGTTCTGCGTGGGGAAGGGGCCCTTTCGTTGGACAGCGCTATCCGGTGACCCGGAAGATATTTACCGCACTGATGAGCTGGTAAAAGAGTTATTCCCTGATGACAAGCCTTTAATCCGTTGGATCGACATGGCCCAAGAAAAGGTAGCTTTTCAAGGGCTACCTTCCCGGATTTGCTGGTTGGGCTATGGAGACCGAGCCAAATTGGGACTGGCCATCAATAAGCTGGTGCGTAAAGGAGAAATTAAAGCACCGATTGTGATCGGACGCGATCACCTGGATTGCGGGTCGGTCGCATCACCGAATCGCGAAACCGAAGGGATGAAAGATGGCAGCGACGCTATTGCCGACTGGCCCATGCTTAACGGGATGCTCAATGTTGCCTCCGGTGCCTCCTGGGTTTCCATGCATCATGGTGGTGGTGTTGGCATTGGCTACTCTCAACATGCCGGCCTGGTAATGGTCGCCGACGGTGAAGAACAAACCGATCAGAGAATTGAGCGTGTGTTGACCAACGACCCCGGAAGCGGCGTGGCTCGCCATGTGGATGCAGGATATGACGAAGCGGTTACTTGTGCGAAAGAAAAAGGGATTAAAATACCGAAATGATGATGATTAGAAATAAGACGAGGTATGGATATGAAAGTAACCACAGTTTGGCAGGGAAAAATGAAATTTCAAAGCACTTCTCCGGATGGGCATACAGTGGAAATGGATGCCGGTCCGGCGGTGGG
>JABAHQ010003905.1_pt5 | contig 46881 bp, 40 predicted proteins | sample 7062091 | NCBI WGS metagenome assembly JABAHQ01 (sample SAMN14534359, study PRJNA622989) | marine sediment metagenome | biome: marine biome [ENVO:00000428]; feature: marine pelagic biome [ENVO:01000023]; material: deep marine sediment [ENVO:00002113] | place: India: Gulf of Kutch | collected... | reverse complement strand
ATTATCAATTTAATTTGGTGCAACTACTTATCTTCTTTTGATTAATTATATACTTCACGGATGATGATGATACCCTAATCTTTGATATACACCGGCCGCTATTCTTCTGCACACCATCTTATCAATCAAACTTATTCTTAACTTCTTTTTATCTCGGCTGCCAACTTTATTCTTCAGGACTTCGGTTTGAATATCAATATCAAGGAATTCGGAAAGTTTTTTAACTGTTTGGTCATTTCCGGTCAAATCTTCAAATCGGATCAGAATGCTGTTCAATCGTACTTGCTCGGTTATAAAGGACTTGGCTAAGTAATTCCAAAATGACATAAATTTATAGACGTTATTAACTTGAAAATATGGCCTGACTGAAAACCACTTTTTTCTTTTATAAGAATGATAGGCTGAAAGAGGATGACGCACTAAAAAAACGAACTTTGCTTGTGGGTACAGCCATTGGAGATAGTGTGCATGAAAAGCTGATAATCGAACACTCTTAATTCCCCAATGATTATATCCGTTTTCCTGAGCTTGCCTGGCGAACAGATTTTCAAAATAGGCCAAATGTGCTCTCCGCAGTACCTTTGGTCCCGGATTTAAATTCGCAATCCACTCTTCGGACATCTCTCCGGAAAAATTCTCAATCGCATATTTAATTGTTGGATCACCAGGACTAAATTCAGCAATTGTCGAAGAAAGCCGGGGAACAGGGATACGATCTCCATAAGGCTCTCCCCATACCAGCACCGATTTATTTGAACAAACCAGCCTTTGTAATAGTGTAGATCCGGACCGCCAGCCTGCACTCAACAAAAAGATGGGAGATCTATCGATAACCGCATCATAATTCCTCTCTTTTGCAATTTTTCTTAAGAATTGAACCGCTTCCGGAAGGTGATCGGCAATAATCTCTCTTGGGATTGATTTTCGCATATCAATTTGTCGGACAATTTAAAGCGATGAGAGCATCGTAATTCCTTTATAAATGGCCTTTTCGGAATTTTCGTAAGCGCCAGGTAGTTCCTTCTTTTAAAAAATGATAGACCTTTCTTAAATTTACAATCCAATCCGACATTTTATAATTACCCAAAGGATAACCAAGCTCTTTGAATACTTCTCCTGCAATTCTATAAGCTAACGCTTGATCAGAATAAGAAAGATTATCTCTCCATTTGAAAGCAAGTTTTTTGTCTATTGGCTTCTTCAAATTACCATGAAAAGGCTCGGCTGTTTGTGGAAGTTTATTCTGTGTTTTCTTATAGAAGGATTCTATCATTGAATTTTCAAATGGTAGTTCTAAAAATTCCATAATTTGTCGAAGAATTTTTTCCGGCTCAAATAATAATTCCTCGTATTTAACTTCCATATATCTATTACTAGGAATCAACATTCCCATTTTTCTACTCCATGTTATAACTTCTTTCCAATATTTCAAAGCAGAGATAAATCCAATAGGTCCCCAGGGCTGATTTTCAAGGGAGAGCGCAACATCTCTACCATCACGGATGATATGTATAAATCTTGATTTGGGAAATAAATTATTAAGAATGTGTATGTCTCTGATGTAGGAAGGTGTTTTATCGCCCCAAATTTCTTTCCCACATTGTTTGGCATATTGAACATATATTAAATGAATGAGATCAGCGTAGGTACTCACTTGAGATAAATCAATATCCTCATGCCTCACTCTTGGATTCCATTTACTTATCCCCTTGGATGCTAAAAGATCTTTTACCAATTGGCGACGATCCTTTAGTGATTGTAAGTTATTATATAGAGCAATTTTCTTTGCAAACTCAATAAGAACAAATGATTCATGAGGGATAGCAATCAATGAATGGCTATCCAACAAGAGTCGAAGTAAAGTTGTTCCAGAACGCTGGACTCCTATCAAAAAAATAGGTTGTATATTTGTATTATTTAAGTTCATTTATTTTTGATAGCTTCCTTCTCTAACGTTGTTGAAATTGTATTGTACTATAAAATAGCTATAATTATACATATAGGCGCCTGAGCATTGATTTCGTTTTCAATTTTAGTTTATAAAAATTATCTTTCCAGTATCCTAAATTGGCATGTTTCCTGATAAAATTATCCAGGTGCCAGTACCATTTTCCCCAGGGAGTTATCCTTGCCATCTCTGAAAATTCGGTTTCGTAATTATAAAGTCGCAATTCCTTGCCAGCTACTTTTTCAAAGCGACGCCTCTGTTGTTCACTCAGTCCGGATTTCCATTTGTAGAAATTCCCTCGGTTCAAATCATCCCCTATATGTTCCGAAATAAAAGAAAGCAACTTGCCATCGGAATCGTCTATCGCCAGAAAATCTATCAAATGTGCAAATACCTCTATCGGTTTATTTAACAGGTCTTCATAGCGTATTTCGGTATATTGATCTTTGCCTAAGGAATGGCCAAATTGTCTTGCTAATTTAATTTTATGTTGCCAGTCCAATGCTGCGCTGACACAATTTTTTTCGCCGAATGGTGTTAGAAAGTTGGATAAGGCAACATCCCTTCCATCTCTAACCACATGGATGAATTGGGCATTCGGAAAAAGTTCAAACAGCAATGGTAAATTCACTATATACTCCGGTGTTTTGTCTCCCCAGCGAGTCATACCGTGGTAATCAGCGAATTGCTTGAAAATAGAAATCAACACCCCCCGGTAACTTCTTTCCGGTAATTCATCATACACTTTTTTTGTATCCAATTCAAATTGAAAGCGCACGTTCCAGCGTTTAAAACAACGTTCTTTAGCAATCTCCTCAATCAAAGCTTTTATATTTTCTGTCTTTTGAAGATTGTTGTAATGACTAAGTTGACTATAAAAACGTATAATAAACTGGCTTTCCGTTCCGAAATTAACTTTCAAGTATTTTCGAATCATTTTAATAGTAATACTGGTTCCCGAACGGGCATGCCCTATTACAAAGACCGGATTATCACGGGTATGCTTTACTTCCAAATTATTGAGGATTTCTTCAGCAATCATTTTGTGATTCTTAATGATTATATTCCATAACAATTAAATAGCTAAAAGGCTTGTATAGCTGCTCAAACATATCATGCTTTATACAGTTTCATGAAAGTTCGATTGAGTTTCTGCGGTATTCGCGCCCTAAAATCTTGAAATTTGTAGCGAAGTCTTTCAGTCTCAGAAATATCCACCGGTGTATTATTAACCACATCATATCCACAATTGATCAACCCATCATATAAAATTGTTTCGCAAACCAACAATTCTTCTTCACTCATCTCTTTTCGCCATTTATTGAAATTCTTCGGACGAATGTTCAACAATTTTACTCTATCCTCTACATCTTCGGGCACCTTGATATTAAACTTTTCGGAGAATTTATAAATGATATCAACCGGATCAGTCAATAGCGTTTCATACTTAAGGATCATTGCTTTTTCTTGATTCCGCAGAATCTCTTCATAAAAGATATTTATCCGTTCTTTTACATAAAGCGAAGCGGTATAAATATGCTTTGGTCCAAAGTATTTGTTGATAATCGACAAAACATTATCACGAGGATCACGAGTGTTAAAAATATATTTTCGATTTGGGAAAATCCTGGATATGTATTCAATATTTTCCCAAATGTCATCACTCTTGATGGCGAAATAAGTGGCGCCGTTAGTAAAAGTGTGATAAGCGTAGAAAAAGTACGCAAAATCCATGGCGGTTTTAATGTTAACTTGATCAACATAGTCTTGAATTCCCTGATAATATTTTGTTCTATGATGATAATGTTTCTGTAACCTTTTGCGGAAATTCCCCGGAAAAAAACGTTTGAGAACATACTGTAATTCCTGTTGGATAATTTCTTCAGAGGGATTCTTATATACTTCAATTGCGCAATTGAATATGAGAGATAGATCACGGATAACCGAAAAATCAAACACGTTCATCAAACAGCGGGAGATTAAATTCGTTCCCGATCCCTGTGAACCTAATATAATAAACAGATCTTTGTTCTTCGCCTCTTCATAAAAGGACAGGAAATCATTCATGTACTTCTCCTAATTTTTTCTTCTGGAAAACCTTCCAGTGATTAATGACAGGAATTTTTCTTCCCAATTTTCTCACTTCTCCCATTATCTCCTGGAAAATTCCATCAATATCCTTGAAACGAAAAATCAAGTGCATGCCGAAAAAAGTAAACACTGAGAGAACAGATACTAATAAAAGCATTTGCCAGGAATCAGATGAGAAATACGGACGAGTTAAATATCCAGCTATCACTAAAACAAGAACCTGTACCAGTGTATAGATGAGAACAGATTTTTGTGCGCGAAAAAATTCCCCCAGGGTAAACGGAAGGTGTTTACACAATAAATGTAACATAAGTGCCAAATATATAAGTGAAGCAAATACGACTCCCCACGCAACCCCAATAATTCCCCATTGGATACCAGCCAGGATCGATCCCGCCAATATTAGGAAATAAACAAACTGTCTTCTGGCTCGTTGGGCCACTAATGCCATAGCGTTAAGAACCGGGTTAAAGGTCATAACCAACACATAAATCAAACCGGAAAGTGTCATGATCTGCAGCGGAAGGATAGTGTTTGTCCATTTTTCTCCATATAGTACGGTGATAAAAGAAGGGGCAACAAAAAACAACCAGACCATTAACGGAAGAGATATAAAGGAGATATAAGTAATCACCCTCAATAAGCCATTTACCACCCGTTCCGGGTCTTCCTGAATGCGGGAATAGGCTGAGAAAAGTACTTTATTGATACGCCTGGTTATTTTTCTTCGTGGCATATTCATCAAATTAAAGGCTCGCTCGTAGAATCCCAATTGGGCGGTACCGAGAAACTTGGCAATTAAAAAATAATCCACATTATTGATGAGATATTGTATAAATGTGTTCGCCGAAGACCAGATTCCGAAGGAAAACAAATCCTTAAAGGCCTGCAAACGGAAGTGAAAGTGAGGAATCCAACGAGCTTTCCAAGTAGTAATAAGTGTTTCCGAAAAGTTTCCCAGCAGATAACCAATTACCAGCGCCCAGACGCCAAAGTCGGCTATCGCAAAGGGGATGGGAGCAATTAACATCATCGCAGATCCTATCGTGCGAGCTATTTCAAACTCTTTAAACTGCATGCTTCGACTCAAAATTGCCTGAGGTACTGAGATGAGCGCTTTAAGTAAAAATGTAAAAGACATTGCGGCCAGTACCGGTCCCAGAGCTTGATTGTTATTAAAAAAGCTCGCAATATAAGAAGAAGAAAAAAACAACACCGTGGTAAAGGATCCCATTACCACCAAATTAAATATAAAAACCGTATCCAAATGGATTTGATCTAAATCTTTTCTCTGAATCAGGGCCTCCCCGAATCCATAATTGGCGATCCGGCGGGAAAATTGAACCACTATCATCGCCACCCCCATCAAACCAAAATCTTCCGGGAATAACAAACGGGCCAGTATAATACTCGTCACAAATCGAATCAATATTTGCAAGGCATTGAAAACTCCGGTCCACATGATTCCTTTTTTCGCAAGAGAGCCGATGTTCTCGGTCATGTTCATTTTTTGTTACGACTTAGCCTGTATTATTCAGGTTAAATATATTTTTTAAATCAAAATCACAACACTCCCGGGGTTGATTCAAAGTTTCTCCTGAGTCATTCTAATTCGAGTATTATGATGATAGTTGCTGATAAATTTTCTCATATCTACGAACCATAACTCGGAGATCAAATTTTTCTCGTGCTAGTTTTTTGGCATTCTTGGACATTTGCTTACGCAGTAATGGGTTTTGATATAATTTAAGAATTGCTTCAGCTACGGCTTTCTCATTGTCAGAAGGTACCAGATAACCATTTATGTTATTTTGTATGATTTCCGGATTTCCCCCAACATCGGTGACGACAGCCGGCAAACCGGAGGCCTGAGCCTCAACAATTGAGAAGGATAATCCTTCCGATAAAGAGGTTAATGCAAAAATATCACATCCACTTAGAATTACATGTATATCATTGCGTATGCCTAAAAATTCCACCTGTTTTTCAAGCTTGTTTCTCCTGACATACTCAAATTCTTCGATTATATTCTTCTCGCTATTGGAGCCATCCTGCATATATAACGGAACGTCCCCAATATGATATAGTTTTAAATCCGGAATTTTGTTTTTGAGAATGCGTACTGCTTTTAATAGGCATAAATAATTTTTTACCGGGACAACCCTACCAACTGTGCAGATCTTAAAGCTTTTCTCGTTACCATGCCAATTATTATGATAGTTGCCAGAAAATATTTCGGTATCAATACTATTATAAATTACTTCAACATTGTTGGCAACCCACTCCCTTTCAAGGTAAGCTTTCGCATCATAAGATACGGCAATAACCTTATTAAAAAACCGTATTAAAGCGATTCTAAGTAGCTTTCGGACAGTTCTTTTAAACAGACTTGCTTCTAAGGTACTATGGTATTCCAAACCCTGTTGAATATGAATCAAAGAGAGCGAGGGACATAAAAATTTTAGCAAGGCCGCTTCCAGAAAAGTTCCCCAATTATGAGATTGAACAATTTTAATGCCGTCCTTTTTAACTCGCTTTACGATTTGTTTAAAAAAAGTTATATCAGAATCTGCCCCACGATTAAATTGATATATCGGAATATCTGCTTCTACTTCCTTAACAAAATCGTCCTGACTCCAATATATAATATACAGATAGGGTTGGAATCCATTTCGATTAACTGTGTTTATTAAATTTAGTATAAAATTTTCTAATCCGGCAGGGTGGAAATAATTCACCAAATATGCTATTTTAATTTTTTGGGATTCCATAGCGGCTCAATTTCTTGAGAAAAAAATTAGTAAAATTTTGAACAGCAGATGTCTTATTGTTGTAATACATTATTTTCTACTATATACTCATATATTTTTTGTAATCCTACATTCAACTCAGTATTTGGTTTATATCCGGTTTTTTCAAACAATTTATGAGAAGAACCAAATCTTCTTTCAACTTCAAAGTCATAACGATTTTTTGGGGGATTGATATAGGTAATTTCTGATTCGGAATCGGTGATCTTAAGAACAATCTCCGCAACATCTTTAATACAGTATTCATACTCATTTGAGATGTTATAAATATTAGAACCAGCAGCATTTTCAGCCAATTTGATTGTTGCTTCGATTACATCGTCAATATACGTAAAATCGCGTGTCTGTTCACCAGAGCCATAGACAGTGATCGGTTTGTTTGTCATAGCCTGGCTGAAAAATCTCGGTATTACCATACGAACATCTTGTTTCGGGCCATACACATTAAAAAATCTTAACGAGATAGATTGTAAATTTTTTTCCTCAAACAAGGACGCCAGATATATTTCATTATATCGCTTTGCGATTGCATAACTTGATTTCGGTGAGACATTGAAGTCTTCACGAACTGCTTCTTCAATTGCGGATTTTCCATACACACCACTCGTAGATGCATAAATCACTTTTTCAGCGCCGTTCTTTATTGCCGCTTTTGCAACATTTCTCATACCAAACACCTCGGTATCCATTGTCTCAACAGGATTATCGGCAACAATATCAACACCTAATACAGCGGCAAAATGAAAGATTAAGTCACATCTTTCCGAAGCTCTCATAACTGTATTTTCATCACGCACATCTCCTTCGATTAATTCAATCGAATAGAGTGTTTCTTTATCCAATTTGTTTCCCCTCCTGAAGTTATCCACCACTACTACCTCATGACCAATTTCCAGCAATTTATTTACCAAATGATTGCCAATAAAGCCTGCACCACCTGTCACTAAAGTTCTCATAAATCTCTCCGGTTTTATTGTGTTTTTATTCTATAGTTTAAAGAAATGAGACCAAAGGTAAGCAATAATACAGATTATGATGAAATTTTTTGAAAAATAACAACTTCTCTTATAACATTCAGAAATGAGTCTTTAATTCTGCAACTAAGCAAAATCAAAAATTTTCCTTAAACAGATGTGTACTCAACTTCTGTTTTTGTTTCAGAGTGATAAAGGGAATGAATTTCATCATAAACAATATTCTTCAGAGCTACGGCAAAAGCAGTGTACCAATATAGAGCATCGGCGTAAAAATTATTCGTAAAAATACTTGCGGTTAAAAAACCTGTCAAGGCTAACTGCACGGTTAAAATTTTGTAGTAAAAGTTATCATGCAAGGCCGGATAAATTTTTAACAATCTTTTCAAATTACTGAGTATAAAAAAAGTGTACAAAAGAAATGCGATCAGTAAAACAAAACCCAGATATCCCCATTCAGCAAGCACTAAAAAATAGGAACTATGTATGGTTTTGCCTCCTTGTCCAGGTGCATAAGTATAAGTTAATTTCTCTGGGGCTTCCCCACCAACTCCAAAAGGATAATCATTTGCCATATCAATCGCTGCTTTCCATAGAATAAAACGACTGGCAGCAGATGCCTCCTGGGGATTTGTATCAATCGTTTGCTGTCTTTCCCAAAATTGCTCGTTGCCAAGATAAAAGAGTAAAACTGCCCCGGCAATCAATAAACCTATTATTTTCATTTTGTCTTTAAGAGAAGATAGAATAAAGGCAACCACGCCAACCATCAAAAACGCAACAAATGCTCCTCGACTGTTTACCAAAATCATCAAATTTATAACAAAGGGCACAGACAATCCAATAAAAATGCGCTTCCAATTCCATTTTTTTAATTCAACAAATTTGGCGCCAAAAAAGGGCATAGCACTAACTGTGTAACCAGCAATGGTATTTGAATTTGTGGCATTCGGTGCTTTGAATCCTACAAATCTATGTGATCCGCCTTCCCATGCCATTCGCCCAAAATTGGCTACACAAGCGATCATCATCCACATAATCCAATCAAAATGTTTTCTTTCCCGAACAACAAAAATAATGAGGAAGTAGAAAATAACAAATTTGATAAACTCAATTGATTTCCTATGGCTCTCTTCCGGCCATACCGCCCAACCATTAGAAACGATAAACATCCAGATGCTGAATACAATCAACAATATTCCAGGACCAAAACTAAATTGGGGTAATTTTTTTAATTTATTATATCTCAGAATAGCACTTACCAGGGTTGCCACCGAAATCAGTAGCGACCAACGGAGATCAGGAAGTTCGCGCCCCCACCAGACATAATTGGGACTATTATGCCATTCGAATATGTAGATCAAAATGCCGAATACCGGATGAATAAAAGTAGCGATTAAGCCACCGAAATATAACAAAACAAACAAAAGTGCAGTAAGTGACATTGCTGTCTCCGGATAGAATTATTTGACAACACCATGTTTGGAGAATTTATAGGCTTCTATTAATTCTACCAAGCATGACACAATGGAGTGGAGAAGTCTGGTGAAGTCTTAAAGTAGAATTAATAAAGTTGATAAATTTCAATATAATGATTGCGCTTCGTGGCGTCATCTCTATAGTCTTTATAAGGAGGATAAAATCTTTTCAATAATTTAACTTCTGAATCTTTGGTAAGATCATGGTAGAATTTTGTCCTACTCTTTTTTGCATCATTTGGTTTAGTACCCGGCCTTTTTGTAGCCAACATAATGCTTGAATCAATAATTGCATATTGAACACCCAACTCTTTTGCCTCATCAAGGCTAATCCATGATGAAGTAGGTTTGATAAGCACAAGATCATATTCTTTACCGTTTTGAGCCACAGCTTTTTTGCGTACATAAAGGGCCCCCATCGGGCTTTCTTCTTCAATTTCATCAGCATATTTGTACATATTTTCTGCTTTATCTTGGATTGGACAGAGGGGGTGTTCTTGTGGAGCACCAGGATGTCCTTCTAATATTATTTTTAAACCTTCGGGAATATTTTGTTCAATCCAATTTTTTGATAAAATATTTGTACCCGGTTTAGAGAAAGCTACATTTTGTTTCACAATGGATATTGCTTGAGGAATACAAATAATAATTACAAGTATAAACAAAGTATATTTAGGTAACTTTATAAATTGTTTTGCCCAATTAAAAAGTAAATGAACAAATTGAGCTCCAAGTATATGTAAGAAAGGTAATGCCGGGAGTATATATCTACGATTATGTAAAAATTCAGCTTTAGGATGTAAAATAAGAAAGAAGTAAAGGATAATTGGAAATAGAAGTAATAAAACATCATATTTTGTTAATTTATAAAATGTATAAATAATACCTCCTAAAACAATCAAAAATAATGGCCATCCAAGCGCACTTATTGTAGCAGAAAAATAATAACGTATCAGAAAAGTTATTCCAACACCGACCCGTGCATTCTGTTCTACCAAAGTTGAACCATTTTCATATAAGTTTGCTTTCAAAAAGTTAAATAATTTGAGAAGTGCCCCTGGCTCACCAATAAAATATATAAGTAGAGTAAAAATAAGATATACTAACAAGTTTTTATTTACAAATCTTTTATTTGTATAATTTTTGTATTTAAAAAAATGAGCTAAACCTATTACCAAAATAATAGGTGCCGATGAAATCTTGGTCATAATTGATAAAGCTGAAAAAAATCCGGCTAAAATATAATTTCTTAATTGATCAGTCTCGTATATTTTCAGAGCAAAATAGACTGTTGCTAAAACACAAGCGGTCATAGGAACATCAACGGTTATATAATGTGCATGCAAAACATTAACATTCGAAAAAGCCATAAATATAGCGGCTATTAAGCCCACATTTTCTCCTTTAACTTTTTTACCGATTAGATAAGTGAGCCATACATTCAAAGTACCAATAAAAACCGTAGTTGTTCTTCCGATAATATAAAAATAAGTGGGATCTTTAAAGAAGTACAGCATAAAGCCTTTTACAGAAGTTATAATTCCCAAAAGTTTAAGAATAATAAAAAATACTCCATATTCAATGAATAAAAGATAATAGTACCCGCCTTTGCCGACTCGTTCAATCTCAAAATTACCGGCACCGAGGCGAAGTGCGCGATGAACTTCATTAGGCTCATCCGGATGAGAAACATGAGGAAGATCAAAAGTTATACCCCATATTCTGAGTAAAAAGGCTGTAATAATAATGGCTAACAATAGAAGACTGCTCGCACATAAAAAATTCTTTTTAGTCATTGTAAAATTCATTTTACGATAATCTCTTGATTTTATATATATCCTATAAGATGATTAATTAAAATCTGCTAAAATAGTAAGCGCCTCTACAACTTTGGGACAGTCGGGATAAAGTTGAGGATTACATAAACTAAGTAGCTGTGAATCCATTGATTAATATCATTTTCTATCTCATTATTTGAGTAGGGCGTGTTGATATTTGTCTCCCAAGTGCTTAATACTAAATGGGCTGCAAATATGAGTGTTATATTGAATAGCTATCTGTAATCGCCTGTTTTCGAAAGGGTTATTTATGGCTCGACGATTTCTTAAATATCAATACAAACTAATTAATTATTTCATCAATTGTGTATTCTTTTAATTCCTTGGCATGGGTAAATATGATGATTTCTCCAATTAACCCTATAGAAAAAAGTTGAATTCCAAGGACAAGTAAAAGTACTGCCAGGAGGATAATTGGTCTGTCGCCTAATGCAACCCCCATGAAAACTCTCTGAATGAAAAGAAACATCGATAATATTGCACCAATCGCAAATACGAAAAACCCGGAAAGACCAAAGAATCGGAGTGGTTTTTTTGTAAATTTGACCAGAAAAAAAACGGATAAAAGGTCTAATATTCTTCTAAAGTAAATTCCAAATGAATACAAGCGTTGATACGTATCTTTTATTGATTGTGATACATCAACTTCTTTAACCTTAAACCCATACTTCGTAGCAAGAAGCGGAAAAAAACGGTGTTGATCGCCATAGATTTGCACTTCCTCAATAACCCGGCGTTTAAATGCCCGTACCCCGGAACCCAGATCTTTAAATTTGTAACCGGTAATGAGCTTGACAAGTTTATGAAATATAGCGGACTGCAATCGATTGATGAAACCATCTTTTCTAGGCCATCGGCAGCCTACCACCAAATCATTCTCCTCCAATGAAGAAAGGATTTTGGGAATCTGATCCTCCTTAACTTGTTGATAGGCAGGTAAGGTGAGAACAACATCCCCCGATGACTGTTCAAATCCTGCAGACAACGCAGTCGCTTCCCCGAACCATTTGGAGAGTTTTAATATTTTGATAGCTTCCCCATTTTGCCTTAATTCCAGGAGAGTATTAAATACTTCAGGAAAGTTACCGTCCAGAACATAAATGAATTCATATTCTTTATTCCAACGTTCCACACTGCGCTTATAGGCACAATACAGTTCTTTCGCATCATCATATCGATATCGTTCAGTTACAGGAATGATAACGGATAATTCAGGTTTGTTCTTCATCTATAACAGTCCTCAGTTTTCTCTTTTTTTGATCTACATCTTTGAAGGCGGTTAATAATGACAACTGGTGATATCTGACATCACCGGTTTTAACAATCAATTCACACAACATGCCTGATAAAAGAAGAAAAATACTTAAAACGCCGAAAAGCATGCTAACACCCATTTCAACGACTAATGATTGAGCGGTTGTAGTAACAAATGCTTGTATAATGCTGATTAACAGAAAAAATAAGCTAAAAATTCCTGAAATGATTGCCAATGTCCCAAATCCGATAATTGGTCTGGGCGAAATAGAAATGATAGACTTAATTGTGAGAAGGTCCAGCAAAACTTTATATATTCTTGACAAACCGTATTTTGAGGTACCATATTTTCGTGGATGATGCCGCACTTTTATTTCAGCGATATTTGCTCCGGCAATGGAACTCATGGCTGGAATAAAACGGTGCATTTCCGAATAAAGTGGAACATTCTTAATGACTTCAGCACGATACGCTTTAAGTGAACATCCATTGTCTTTAATAGGCACACCGGTTAGCTTCCCGATTAGCCAGTTTGCAATTTTGGAAGGAATTTTCCGGGTTATAAATTTATCTTGCCGTTTATACCGCCAACCGACAACCAGGTCGTATCCTTCATTAATTTTATTAAGAAATTTTGGTATATCAGCGGGGTCGTTTTGTAGATCGCCGTCCATTGTAATTAAGATATCTCCACCTGCATGCTCAATCCCTGCTGCCATTGCTGATGTTTGACCGAAATTCTTCCTGAAAACAATAAGTTTAAGATTTGAATCCTGCTTTGCAATTTTCATCCCTTTCTTAACAGTACGATCACAACTTCCGTCATCAACAAATACAAGTTCATATTTTAAGGGCATTTTCGTTAAAACTTCCAGAAGTGACTGATAAAGCGGTTCAATTGATTCTTCTTCGTTATATAACGGAACAATTACAGAGAGATCAATTTTTTGTGAGTTCATTGATGCGGAAATCATTTGTTATTCATGAAATAATAGTGACAAAATTGCTGATAATATGGAGAGATTTTGAATCGACAAAGACCTGAATATACTCAACACTTCTTCGGGAAATGCGAAAATCTGTTTCAAAAATCCGTATTAATTCATAAAGTCATTTTACTAATGTCATTTTCTTAACAGTAGTAGTATTGGTTGTTTTAAGCTTAAAATAATAATACCCTGATGGTAAATTCAAAGCATCGAAATTATACTTATATGAGCCTGCTTTTAGAGGTTTATTTATTAAGGTTTTGATTTTCCGTCCAAGGGAATCATAGATTGAAAGCTCTACCCTTTCTCTTTCTGATATAAAAAAAGGGATGACTGTAGAATTATTAAATGGATTTGGATAATTCTGGTATAACATTGATTTTTCTGGTATATTTACCACAGATGTACTCACTTTGATCGGTCCGTGATCGACAGCCTTTCCCGTAAAATCGATATCCCGCAAAAGATAATAATAGATCTCTCCTTGATTTATATTATCGTCAATATAACTATATTCGGTTGCGGAGTTGGTTGTACCCTGCCCGCGTAATTCAAGATTATTCTCATAATTGGCAAGAAATGAGTAATTGGTCTCGGTTCCCTTTTTTCGCAAAATGATGAATCCAAGATTATTAATCTCACTTTCGGTCCGCCATTTCAAGATTATTTTATCCTCTATAAAATCACCTGAAAAACTTGATAAAGTAACCGGCAATGGATCATCCCCAAATTGGGTATCAATATTAAATTGCCAAAACGTCAACGCCGCAATTCCCTGGGAGCTGCTCAACCATGGACCATCATACTCAATAACGGTGCTGTTATAAAACTGTGCCGGTAAATAGGTAATTTTTTCAGCATCACTTGTTTGGGTTAATGCCAATCTGATTTGATTAGAAAAAACAGCTATGCTATCCACAATCGCCGTATCGATTGTGCCACTGCTATTATGGAAATAAAAATGATCTTTCAGAAAATAGGTAGTCGGACCAATAGTCGTATCTTCTTTGAAAGAGATTGACTGAGTACCGGTAAACTCTAATACAAGGGCATCTTTATTCGCGTCAATAAAGTGGGCATTGGTAATGTTCGGGGGATCAATGTCAACCGTATCTACTACTTTTCCATAGAAATCTCTTGCGACCATTTCATAGAGCTTAGCGGCATAATTTTGATACCCGGGCACATCATGATGGACACCATCAAAACCGCCTATATTATGTGGAGTGATTATTTCAATATCTGATGAATCATTGGTAATCTTTCGTTGGATTTCTCTTATTTGATCGGCATAGATTCCCAATGGCCCGGGATGAAGCTGAGTTGTATAAACTTTTTGAATATTCGGATAAAAAGATAGCCAGCCATCGTATAGAGTCAAAAATTCATTTTCATAGTTATTAACTTCAGTAATATCATCTGTATCAGATTCACCCTGCCACCAAAAAATAGCTTTTACTGCATCTGTAACACCGGCGTTTGAAGCCCTTATAAGTAATAGATCAAAGTTAGAAAATGGTGTAACTGTAGTATCACCACCGATTCCATCGGTAAAATAAGAAATTGATTTGCCACCCTGCCCCTGTTGTAGGATACATACGGGAATGCCGTGATTGGTTACTATTAGAATTCCCAAACGCATTCCCCAAGTTCCGATGGCACCGTCATTATATCTAGCCCGAGTCGCTAAATACCAATTTGTGTTAAATTGAGACCTTTCTTGATTTTTGGATGTTCCAAAAGAACGTAGCCACGGAATACTGAAATCACCACCATTATTCGTAGCGTTGGACTGTCCATTGATAAAATAAACATCTCCACACACCACACTATCGATCAATGTGTCTGATGTTGTAGTCATCCCTTGTTTTAAAAGTATTTCAAAACTAAACTCAACCGTATCGCTATAAATTTTGGGATTAAATGAAAATGATTCATCACCACTTCCGGTTAAGCCTTGAGTCGGACGTTGCCATAGAACCGTATTGGTATCTATTTCTACTATAATAGAATCATAACCGGAAGAAACAATCGTACCTGAGATTACCACTTCTGCGGAATCCTGGCTATCCCTGGGATATAATTGTCGAGTGGATGGCAGGTCTGTATAATTAATTACTTGAGATTTGAGAATACAGGGGGAAAGAATTAACAATAACAATATTTTTAGATACCAAAAATTTTTCATAATTACCCGATTAGCTATTATTTAGAATTTTCAATGAATCATAATAAAATTATCGATACTAACCAGATCTCAAAAATTTCCCTTTCATAGCAAAGACATTTACCACCGCTGCTAACAATACCATAAATTCCAGGGAAACAACATATAAATTATGTAAGGAAAATACATCGGCTAATACCTCCCCGGTACTGGCGTCATCAAATTGAGAATGTAGAATAGGCGGCAAAATTGGAAAAGGAAAAATGAAATATTCTCCACTAATCGGCCAGAAAACCGGTATGCCGGCAGGCGGGCGGCCATCTACGGAAAGATAATCCAAAAATAAATGGGAGATATACAGACTAAAATAGAGCCAAAAATTTTTTGCAATGGCTAAAGATTTTTTGTGGTTTAATACGAGTGCTAATATCAGGGACACAACAATTCCGATACCAATGCTATGGCTGATGCCATGATGATATAAATTAGGCTGACCGGTTATGATTCCTGGTAAAAAGTCAAGATCCGGCGCATTTGCAATAAAAATAAAAAGAATGAATGAACGAAAATTTATTTTAGAATTCTCAGCAGTACTAAACGCCGAAGAAATACAACCCGCTAAAGAAGGGTCAACCGGAGAGGACATCTATTTTTTAGAATCTCAAAGATCAACATAAAAAAATTAATCAATTCTAAAGCTGATATCTGAATTATTGAAAAATCAGTTTAAAAAATCCAACAATTTCCCATTTACTTTAAAACCCTTAATCCTGCAGGCGTATTCGGTGGCGGATTACTACTCGAACCCGGTTTTATAATAACCGTGTACATATTATTATTCTCACTCTCTGAAGGATGCTCATTCCCGCCGAGCACAATTAGCCCTGATGGAAAAAAATTCTCAAAAATAGAAAATTGTTCGTTGCCTATAGATAAGGATTGACCCGAATTTGAAAAATTTAAGAGCCAATTCGGTTTGGTTAAATATCGATCATCGTGACAGACATAGACCGTAACCGCTTGATTGACCTCAAAACTTAAGAATTGATCTCCCTGGCTATGTTTATCATTATTAGCGGTTTTGATGTAGGTTGTCTGATTGGTTAAAAAAGCGGGCACATTGCTATAGGTGTAGTTGCGGTCAATATAGGCAAGGGAGCCATTATTCAATCCTTGCACAATTTCATAAGGTTCACCGGATACTACCGTCAGATTGGAAATGACGAGCGCAGCCTCATAAGTATAATCCACCTGGGTATTGGGGGCGATGGTATTAGGAGGGATTGCCCTGTCCTGTACATTATTGACTGTCAAGGTATAGGTAATTCCCTGGCTATGGGGAGAGGTATTCAGAATCACCGTTGTTAAATTAGTTTGAAGGGAAGCGGAATTCACCGTAATCCCATTGTTAATGGAATAATTTGCCGGATTGGTAGCGCTGCTCTGTTCCACAGGCTCGCTAAATAGGACTGTTACCTGTGTGGAATCGCCGCTGGCCGTCACCGATACAATCGTGGGGGGTGTGGTATCGGATAGAGTAGTTGCCGATACCGGTGCGCTTCTTGCGGATTCCAGTCCGGCGCCATTGACTGCGGAAACTTCATAGGCATAGGTCGTGTTAGCCATCAATCCACTATCGGTAAAAGAAGTATTGGTGGATCGATCTATAAATGCACCATCACGGTATATTTTATAATGCGAAATGCCTGATTCCGGATCGTTAGAGGATTGCCATGATAGTTGTATTTGCGATTCACTTAACGGTGTAGCATTCAAATTTGAAGGAACCGAAGGGGGTGTCGAATCTGCTATGGACAAAGTAAAACTTCCCTCAACCGAATTAAATGAATCATCAGCATTTATCCCTGAAAATATAATTACAAAAGAAGTATCGTTTTGAATCCATTTTGGCGCGAAATACCATCCAAATGACTCAGTGCCCACTGAACTACTTCCCGATCCCACGTTAAAATCGTCATAAAAAATTGTTTTCCATGGTCCCCAGGGTTCAGGTGCCTCAAATATACCCACTTGTCCATCGTTTTTATCTGAAGTCGATGTTCCCCAGTATGCAGCTAAGATATATCTGCCTATACCTGAAAAATACTGAACTCCTGAAGTGCACCACCCTACACCCTCACTAACATTTTCAAAAACTGCCTTTGAATCATTTGTATTTTTTGACCAGGAAGGAGAACCTGCTGTGCCCGAAAAATACCAGTATGCTGATTTATCGGTGATACTGTCAAATTTTGCTGCAACTCGCATCAAATGAATCTTTCCCGGAATCATTACTGCTGCCGGGGAAGGATAAGGGACCGATAGACTATCCATGTAAATATACATGTATTGATCTCTTGCCCCTGAATAGTCTTGTCCGAATTGAAGTATGGTAGGTAAAATCCAATTTTCATTTCCACCAACACGCTGGGTTTCCCATTTAACGTTATCATGGATTGTCCAGCTTGCACATCTATCAGTAGATGACCAGGCTTTAAACCAGTCAAAATCACTGGCGTTTGAGCCAGGACCGGCATAAGCGTAAAACGTATCGTTTATTGACGCAATACCATACGCTTTGGCATCAAACGGCTCGTTTTGTCCTCCTGCAGGGTCCCCATAAAAAACATCGGTTCCGTTCCAATTACTCCTGTTTCCGCCTATTCTGGAGAAAAGAATGCCCGGTTTATAACCTATAGCTCGATCAAAACCCTTGCCATCACCGCCACTTGTATATTGACTATCATTAATCGCCCAGGTCATTGGCCAGTTGTCAGTTCCGGAGGCGTCTTCTTGATGGGTATTCCAATACCAGGTCACCGTATCAATATAGGTTGACTTTGGATAAGGCATTGTTTGAGCAAATGAATAAACCGTCAAAACAGATATTAAAAAAACAATAATTTTCATGGTGATTGCGATTGCCCTTTGATTAGTAAAAGTTTCAGGATTCAAAACCACCCCACACATTGAAATCCTTGGAATTATCTGAAGTACCCTCTATCCGAGTAAAGTCGAGATTTGATTTTTTAAAAGGTTTCCGCGGAAAATCGCAGCTGTCGCCAGATGCGATATACAGATTAACATTATTGGCCCAGACATCCGACCAGTTATCGCTTCCTGTTGCCTTACAGATAACTTGGAACGAGAGGCTCCAACAAACATCACTGATAACCGGATTGACTGGATAAGGAGGATTATGTTGCTCACAACCGATAAGCCAATCAAAACCAATTAATACGAAAATAATTCTAATTATTCTGTGATCCATTTTCGAAACTAATTATAATGAAATAAAGAATGTATAATATTTCTACAAATTAATAATAAATAAAATGACTACTCCAAAAAATTTTCCTACATGGCACAATCCATTTATTCACTTCTGCTCAATTAATCAAAAAATATGCCAGCCATGCTTACCATAAAACAAATTGCCGAGACTAATTCAATGCGATAGTTTCCAAAGTAATGTCATAAGAAACCACTTTTAATCGAAGTTAGAAAACTGGGAAGGTATTTTATTTATCCCTCTATAATAATAGATAGAGTTCACGATATATTTTACAAAGGATTCTAAATCTTCAAAGACACCAGTATTCCTATTTGGTTTCCATCCTAATCCGGCTGGCGTGATAACGATATTCAGGCAGGGAATTACAATGATAAAACTTTCATGTAGCCCCATGAGAATTAGGTATTATTCAGTATGCCCGACATGATTTCCTCTTTCTTATGCCGTAGAAGCAAGCCATAATGACGGAAGGCATAAAATGCATCTGTGTAAGTTTCGGTAGCCCGCCAGCTCGCACAACCGGCGACCAGCTAATTCGGGAAATGCCGCAGGGATGATTTTTCGCTATTCCCAACTTACGTAGTGTGAAATAAATATCCAATTTTTACCAAAGCATCAACATTTACTTGAATGCCACTGCTGAACTCTCGATTCTTAATGCCCAAGAGAGGGAGATGCCAAAGTTAAGCCACTAAAATACTTATCATCATCAGGTTTTATAATAACATCGTTTTTGTGCCTGTTTCCAATTATACTGATTGGGCTAATAACATTTGCTGTAATTTATCTCTTTGCATCCCTTCAATGTAAAGGCGGTACCATATTTCCGAATTACAAATTAACCATAGTCGCTGCCCGTGATCGGCTTTTCTTTCCAAATGGTCTTTCAATAATCCATCTATCACTGCTTTATTCAAATAATTTTCTTCCACCAATCTTGATTTTTGAAGGAATGTTTTAAACAACAACCGGTATTCATCCTGAAGAAGATAAGAGATCGGGGAAGCAAATCCTTGCTTCTTCCGATTAATTACCTCTTGAGGTAGATATCGCTTCGCTAACTCAATTTGGATATACCGCCTCTGATTGCGTTTCACCTTAAATTTTGGGGGAATTTTTGCGCAAAACTCCACTAACTTATGATCTAAAAATGGAGAGCGCGCTTCCAGACCATGAGCCATGGTCATTCGGTCCAAGATCATCACCGGATGGTCTGGCATACGGATCATGGTATCTGAATGAAGCATCCGGTCAATTGCTTCTTTTGCATTATCACTATCGAAGTAGTATTTAATGCTGGTTTCCGGATCAAATCCAGCTACTAAGGATTGAAAGCGGTCAGTATAAAGATCTTGGGAATCACTGTTAGGAAAATAGAAATAGCTTAAGCTTTTAGCATAACGTTCACCTTTTTGATAAAAAGAAATCTGATGCATCCACTTTAACTGATGCCCGACACTCTGGTACCACTGTCCATCCGGAAGTATATCTAACAATTTTTCAATTATATGTTTACGCAGGAAATAAGGAAGCATTGCATAATAAGAGGCATATATATTTCCATAATAACGGTGATATCCACCAAAGAGTTCATCACCGCCATCCCCACCTAGGACAACCTTTACTTCTTTCTTGGCTAATTTGGAAATGTAATACATCGCTACCGCCAATGGATCGGAAGGTTCATCCAGATGCCAGATAATATCAGACAAGGTTTTGACTAATGAGGGGACAAATTTTAACTCATGATTCTCAGTTTGATATTTTTCAGTCACCTTTCGCGCATAAACAATTTCACTGAAGTCCTTGTAGGGAACATCTCCAGCAAACGTTTTGAAAGGCTTTGTAAAGAAATGGCGCATCATCGCTACAATCAAACTGGAATCAACCCCCCCACTTAAAAATGCACCAACCGGTACATCGCTCACTAGATGGTAACGTACCGTTTCTTTAATTTTTTCCTCCAATGCATCCAAAACTGCCGGGAAATCCCCCTTAATTTTGTTCCGATAATCAAGCGACCAATAACGGTGAATATTGATCTTACCATTTTGAAAAACCAGATAATGGGCAGGGGGCAGTTTACGAATCCGCTTAAACATTGAACGAGGAGGAGTAACAATGCGCAAGGTTAAGTATTCGTAGAGCGCATTTATGTCCATTTCTTTCAATTCAGGATTTAAAGCCAACAGTGCTTTAATTTCCGATGCAAACGCAAATTTTTCTTCCTGGTGCCAATAATATAGGGGCTTTTGTCCTAAATGATCACGGGCCATAAAAAGTTTATTTTTTCGAAAATCATAAATTGCAAATGCGAACATTCCCCGCAAATTTGCTAAGCAGTTTTCTTCTTGTTCCTCGTACAAATGAACAATTACCTCGGTATCGCTACTGGTCCGGAACTGATGTTTACCTGTCAATTTTGCCTTGACATCCTGATAATTATAAATTTCTCCATTGAAGGTAATCCAAATAGTTCCGTCTTCATTAGAAAGCGGTTGTTGACCATTTCCTAAATCGATAATTGAAAGCCGACGATGTCCGAATCCAACATTGTTTTTCAAAAATATGCCGGTATCATCCGGCCCACGATGTTGAATGACATCGTTCATTTTTAATATCTCTGATCTATTAATTTTGCTTTTATTAATTATGCCTGTAATTCCACACATATATTAATTCTTTTAAATTTAAATTGAATGAATTTCTTGCTGTAAATTGGATTGGATTTTTGATGTTTTTTTTTCAAAAAAATAGAAACCTCCACCAATAAGACTCAATGGTATTTGTAATAGCCGAATCAAAATTGCAATTATAACTGCTTTTTCATAAATGACACCGTAGTTTACGAGTAGAAAAATGAATGATCCTTCTAATAATCCTAGACCGTTAATTGTTATGGGTATTAAAGCCACTACAGTACTCATCATTGTTGCAACAATTAAATCATAAATCGCTATATTTGCATCTACCGCCTCTATCAATAAAAATCGAAATGTGATGAAAATGGTATGGAAAAGAAATGAAAGTAAGATTATTTGATAAATTTTCGAGGGAGCGTTTTTATAATCACCGATTTTTTCAAATAACTTTTTCAACTTCTCTGGAATAAATTTGGATTTGTTAAACACATTTATTTTTATTTTTTTAAAAATTATTAAAAATAAAATTATTGTTATAACTAATGAAGCAAATCCTATCACCATTGCTAATTGAGAAAATTCATCTCGATCATAGAGATATCCAACGAATCCGCCAAATAATCCTAAAATAAGAAGCGTTAAAATGCCTGTAATTCTTTCCATAAACACAGCAACAAAAGCGCTGGTTTTTGAATTAAGATTTTTCATAGTTTTGTATATTCGATAACCATCCCCCCCAATATTACTTGGTAGAAAATTATTAAAAAAAAATGCAATGAAATAATATTTACTCAATTCTTTAAGTGAAAAATAAATAGAATGTATAGATAACAATACTTTCCATTTAAACGCACTAATTAAGATATTTATTACCATCAAAATAAAAACTATAAATATTAAAAATAAATTTGTTTCTTTTATTACTTCCGGAATTCTTTTCCAATCAATATTTATTAAAATAAATACTATAATGACTAAGGTGAAAATAATCTTAATTGGGAAAAAAATTTTTTGTATTACATTTTTCTGTCCATTCTCATTGGACTTTAAAGTATTTTTCATTACTATGATAACTATATTAAGATTAGTCTCTTTTCAAACACATCTATGCTTTTAGGAAAATTTAATTTTGTGTCGCTTCGAACGCAGAAAATTCCTTATATAACGCTGAAATTCACGTCTAGCAAGTATCCAGGCTTTATCTAATTCTTTAGGTCTAAAATATTTTCGATAATATCGATAGAATTTATCTTTTAATAAAAAATTAATTTTCTCACGTCGAGAAATTTGTACAGGTTTTTTCGATATCAAATTGTAACCATAAAGGCTTAATTCTTCTCTGGCAACAAATTCAAAAATCTCAATATCTCTTTCACTAAAAGTGTTTTTATAAATCCCAATTTTCTTTGTAGTTATAGGCAATTTCAATGAATTCATATGAGCATCAGTACGCAAATAATATTTTTTTGATGATGTTTCTGGAACACCTGAACCGATAGCAATCGGCCTTTCATTAAGAAACTCAAAAATTTTTTTTGTTTCTTCCTTTGAATTTCTAACCAAATTTTCATAAATCACCTCAAGATACTTACTCGAATCTAGGGAAACTTTAAATTCATTAAATGTTTGAATATAGCGTTTCCATTCATTAGCAATGCCATAAATACTCGGAGGTCCTACAAATATTTTTGAAGAGGAGACAGCAACATCTCTTCCATCCCTAACAAGATGAATAAATTTTGCTTCAGGGAACATATTTTGTATTTCATTTAAATGTAAGGCATGTTGAGGCGTTTTATCCCCCCACCGTTGCTTTCCTTCTTTCATAGCATATAATTCAAATATGAGAGCGATCACACTTTTTAGCGATTTCTCTTTTAGAAAACTGCAAAATTCAGACACTGATACACCTAATTCCCAATCTCTTATGTGGTAATCTCTCAATAAGTCTTTAACAATTAATTTTAAATTTTCTTCATCTTGGAGATTTCCATAATAATTAAAAATTTTTGAAAAACGAAAAAATATATGGCTTTCCGGTGGTATAGCAATATTAGGGTGAGAATCTAATAATAATTGAAGTAATGTAGTTCCCGAACGGGGACAACCAACAATAAAAAAGGGCACTTTATCCATTCTTCTTTCCTCTTTGAAGTTAACTTAATATCTCATGTTGTCATTATTAATATTTAAATCAAGTCAGGAAGAGGTTAAAACGCGAGATTTTTTTATCTTTGCAGGAATACCGATAGCTATTGCATACTCCGGAATATTTTTAATTACCACAGCCGATGCTCCAATAACTGCTCCCTCACCAATTCTAACATCATCCAAGACAGTCACACCTGTACCAAGCCAGGAATTTTTACCAATGATAATTGGCCCTTTTGAATAAGCAGTCTGGTCCATAATAGGAACTGTGGTATCTTCAAACCGGTAAGCTCCTGCACTAATATAACAGTTACCGGCAGTGAGTACGGCATCTCCCAGTTCTACTCCGCTCATGGACACAATCACCGAGTTACTCCCAATACTTGTCCTCTGTCCCAACCGTATCGGGCCTGTCTTAGCCTGAACCATACAATTTCGATTCAAGATGACATTGTCTTCCAATACTACCCCGTCTTCAAATCCGCCACGACCGTCGATTAAACAGTTATCATCAATAGTGACATTGTCCCCTAATTCAATATTTTGCGGATGGCGGATGACCACATTGCGGCCGATAATTACTCCCCTGCCGAATTTTTTAAAAAGTCTGGGATAAAATTTTTTCCGCAGGAAGAAGCCTAACCCCCCCGGCATTGGTCCTAATACTGAGGTCATGATCTCATAATAGAGGAATTTAGAAAAGCGAACCTCACCAACAGTTAATTCTCGGTACACTTTAAGAGGGGAACTGTGACTTTTTGATAATTTGTCGCGGATGATATTGCTCTTATCAATCTCTTTCATGGAAACCCCAAAGGATGTTAAATCTTCTTGTTTGCTTTGTGAAGAATTGAACTCACTCAATAAATATTTTATGGAAAGAGAATTACAACTTAGCTAAAGCTGACAAACGGCTCCAATCTTTTTGGTGAAAATTTTATTCGATTTGCCATATAATATGAAATTAAACCTGAAGAATAAGGTATTTAACTTATCCACCAATAATGCTATATAATTCAATGGATTGGCGTAAAATATATAAAGATTTAATGGAAATATTTTAACAGACTTAAACGCTTTAAACTCTAAGGCTTGTTTTAAACTATACTCAGTAAAGGTAAAATAATGATCGAAGTTCTGGGCTAATGATTCAGATCCGACGATAGGATTCGCCCCGTTAATGCAATGAACGATTAACGTACCAGCTGAAGTTAAATTATCTTTGCAGAGCTGTAAAAAGTCCAGAAGTTCTTCTTTCGTTAAGTGGTTCAGTTCCTGTTCAGCAATGATAACATCATATCTACTATTGCTATTGCGATTAGCTGTTAAAAATTCAAAGGCTCTTTCTGGCTGACAATTCAGATTTTTCTCCTGGGCGAATTTTACTTTTTCCGGATCGGAATCAATACCCAACACATTAAGATATCCATGTTTGTTCAGCGTATACACAAAGTAACCCGGGCCACAACTAATTACCAGGGTGTTTACTTTTGTATCCTGAGGCATATATTTTAAGTAGTTGTGTTTATAAAACTTATAAAGGGTAGTATATCCGTTTTCCACATTTTCCGGTCCTTCCCAAAAGGTGTCAAATGGCTCTATTTGTGCAGCTAATTCTTCAGACTTTCTCATTGTTATTATCCACTTTTTTGTAGTCTACAAATGTCCTTTTGATTTATACCAATTGGCCGTCTCTGCAACGCCTTGCGCAAAACTGAATTGTGGCTGAAAATTCAATACCTGTTTAGCTTTTTTCTGAGAGAAGTAAAAACTCTTCTTAAAAAAATCCATCCTTCGTCTATGAATAGGCGGTTGGATTCCCATCGGACGTAATGTGTTCTCCATTACTGTTGCGACACACCATAACAACGGAAGCGGAACACGAAATTTGGGGAAAGAGCTACCCAACTCTTTGGCAATTGTATCAACCATTTCGTTGGTGGTAATTGCTTCTTTACCGGCTAACAGGATTGTCTCACCCAAAACTTTTTCATTATTCGCTGCCTGATAAAAGCCGGCGATTAAATCATCTACATAAATAAGATGATGGAGATTTTCTCCTTTTCCGATCATAAAGAAAACATTTTTCTGAATGGTTTTAAAAAGCTTAAGCAACCGGTGGTCCCCCGGGCCATAAGTTTCCGGGATGCGAATCACTACTAACGGCAGTTTATCCGTATAGGATAACGCAACTTTTTCTCCTTCTAGTTTGGTTACTCCGTAGATATTATCCGGTTTACAGGGAGAATCTTCATCAATTTCCCCATCTAATATCCCATATACGCCGATGGTACTGCCATGCACGAACCTTTTTACCCCTGCTTTAATGCTTGCATCCACCATATGGCGGGTGCCATCCACATTCACTTGCCAAAATCGTTCATCCGGAATATTCATCTCATGCTGAGCGGCTGCCAGATGATAAACCACATCAACGCCATCTAATAATTGGGACAGCGCTTCCTTTTCCGTTATTGGAATCAAGGAGACTTTTACACCTATATCCTCTAGTTCCTTTATATTAGTCGCTTCCGCAGGATTATTTTTCTGTCCCAGGACATGAACAGAGTCTCCATTTTCCAGGCATTTTAAAGCCAGTCTTGATCCGATAAATCCGGTTCCACCGCTGATTAATACATTCATGAATGACAAACCTCTTGAATTACCAATTCGTTGACCATTATATGCGAATTTCTAAGCTTTACACTGAAACCAGACCATTTGATGACGCTGTTTCATAATTTTTAACCGAACCGTAATTAGCAAAGATAGTTTCGACTTGTTCGAGTTCTGCTTGCATCTGAGATTTTGACCATCCTAATTCTTTGGACATTATTGCGGCACAAATTTTAAGCGCATCTCCCGAAGGCTCTTCCGCAGTGCCCAAATCTGTCCGTCGAAATACCACATCGCTTAATGTTTGAGCCATCTCTTGGCGAACAGCGTGAACTACCTCAGCTTTCAAGACCGTGGAATCTCCAATCTGAGCGGATAAGGGAGCATCTTCTGCGATATAGTTCAATACTCTCGTATATTGCGTTCCATGATTATGCACCAGAGCTCGCATGGTCTTTTCATTTATGGAATAAGGTTGCTTTTGGTTGGCATTACGCAAGTAATCTTCAAAAATCTCCATATCACCCCCATAAATGGGCGTGGTTTGTGACTTCGATTTTGCTACCCTTTTACCGATTTTCTGACTGATTACTCCGATTGCTTTTTCAGCCATTCCCCTGGCAATGGTAGCGCGAACGCCAATCAGCGATATCAGACCATCCAAAGAATGTGTTTTGGCATGATCGATTAACAACGAACGCTTTCCGAAACTCATCCGCTTGGACCCGGGAATACTTTCGCCGAACAGGGTCAAACCGGTATTGATCATTGTTACCTCATCGATGGAAACCTGTAAAGGAGGGTAAGCCTCATTGACTTCCTTTATGAAATCGGACAATTCCTCCTCAGTTACATAAACTTTGTCTTTTGATTCTCCCCAAACAATATGCCAAACACCAATCAGGGTATAGTCCCGATCAAGCCAGGGGGCGATAAATAGGTGACGACCGCCGCGATCAATCAATACGTCCACATCCTTGGTTTTTGACACCGCAGCCAACGCATGATCATGCTCCGGTTTTCGCCGAATAACAAACGCCGCATCACGAGAAAAAGCTGGACTGGGATTCAGTTGGATTTTCAAGGTACGCTCTAATAAACCACTTGCCCAGGGGCCAGCAGTATTGAGCACCATCTTGCCACGAACCTCAAATGGCTGGCCGTCGAGCACATCGCGTAGCCGTACACCGGTAACCTTACCATTCTGTTGTACAAAACCGGTTGCCTCGACATAATTGATCGCCACTGCGCCGAATTCAACAGCAGAGTGTAGAATGGAAAGAGCCAGCCGAGCCGGATTGTACATCTGAGCATCGCAGAAGACGGCACCGCCCGTCAAATTCTCCATTTCTATTCCCGGAAAAAGATTTAGGGTCTCCTCTGAAGAAAGAAAATAGCTACCCGGAATCTTTCGTTGGTGATCGGGAATACCCAGGTTACGGTCTGCGGTAATCAGGTCATAAACCGACATTCCCAAACCAAGAACTTCTTTCCCCTTCATCCCATGCCCGTAAGTGGGCATCAGAATGGGTAATGGTTGAACCAAATGGGGGGCGATACGTAAGAAAGCAGAGCGTTCGCGGCTGGATTCACGGATGCGAGGAATATCTCCGTGTTGAAGATAGCGTATGCCACCATGGACCATTTTAAAATGATGCGCTGATGTTGCTCCACAGAAATCCCCTCTTTCCACAAGCGCTACTGAAAGGCCCCGATGGGCTGCTTCCCACGCCGCACACACACCAAACATTCCTGCGCCGATGACTACGACATCATACTCTTTTTCGCCTAATTGACTAATATCCCGTTTCATCGATATTTTTTCTTAAACAATTCATCAAATAATGATGACACTTAAAATTCAAAGCTTACTTTATTAGAGTGCTCTCGGCCTTAAAAGCAGAAAGGTCAGACTGCTTTCGATCACCGTCAAGGACACCCTTAAAATAAGAAACATATTTTTTAGCTATATTGGAAATATAGAAACTGCTTATGTAGTCTCGATTATAACGTGACATTTCTTCTCGTAATTGAGAATTATTTAATAACCTAAGTAAATTGGATGCAAATGCTTCCTTATCCCCAGACTGAATCAGAAACCCTGTTTTTCCGTTCTGCAAAAAATCGACCTGCCCCCCCCTATCATAACATATCACCGGCACTCCACATTCCATTGCTTCTAAAAACACGATGCCAAATCCTTCATGCATAGCCGTGGAAAGGTAGGCATCGGACAAATTTAAGTATTGAAATTTTTCTTCCTCACTAACTCTGCCCAACAATCTCACCTTTTCAATAAGTCCCAGGGACCGAATTTTTGTTTGTAGATGTTCTCTTTCCGGTCCTTCGCCGATAATCAACATCAGAAAAGGAAAATTTGATTGAATGGTGCTTAAAATTTCAAGGAGTTCTTCCAGATTCTTCCTTTTTATGAGCCGACCAATCGTAGAGAAGACGACTTTGTCCTCAGGAAGATCTAAATTTTTCCGCTCTTTTAGAGCAAACCTATTTGGCTTTATACCAAGTGGAATGATATCGATCTCTTTTCGGATATCATAATAGTGTAGAGCGTTTCTTTTAGTATCAGATGATTGGGCAACTACCCGATCCGCATTCAGTAACATCTTCTTGACAATTTGTTTTAATCCTGAAGTATTATGTGGTGAGAGGCTCTTACTTGGATCAAAAATATCTCCTCCATGAATCGACAGCACGTTAGGTAAATTAAACCGCTTAGCTAGATATTGGCCGGCGGGACCGGAGGGGATAGCAAAATGGGTGTTAACTACGTCAAATCTTTTTCTGTTTAACAGTTGGATACCAGTTTTAATAGCCGACGGCACATAACTTAACATAGAAATAATCGTTGCTACGTCCAAGTCTTTTCTGAGTAATACGGGTACCCGTATAATTTTCACACCGTTTAAAGTCTCCTCTCTCTTTAAACGATGATAATGAGTTGTAATCACCACTACTTCATGGCCCATAGACGCCATTTCTTCAGCGACATCGCGACAAATGACACCGCCCCCACCACCAATTGGGGGATATTCATAGTTAATGACCAATATTTTTAATGTTTTCTCATCCATACACTGGTCAATAATTTCTTAAAACATTAATATAATATTTTTCTCGATATTACCTGTAGCAAGCATTGGAATGTGATTGTTAGTGAATTTTCTCTTTCCTCAATCCAGATTATCCTGGGTATCTTCTGGAATCAGCTGCCGTCCATGAACGGGCTTTGAATTCCCTCTAATCCCACATAGGGTGGCCTCAAAAACCGGCATATTCTGTTTCAGCATAACATGTATTCGCGGATATTCAAAACAATCAAATTCAAAATGATTGAAGGGTGATCTTTGGGTGAATGCACAACGATAACCCAATTCTCTTAATTGCCTCTTTTGGACATGGTTATAATCGTTACAAGTGCCGTTCGGATAACTTATCCCAACACAGGAAACCGCCGTATGTTGCTCAATCAGGTCTTTGGATTTCTTCAATTCGTCCAGACTCTCTTCCGGTGTAAGCGTCGATAATATCCATTGGTTATGAGAATGGGAGCCGACCACTTGTCCGTCACTGACCAATGCTTTGAATTCATTCCGGTTCATAAAAAAACAACGATCTTCCTCATCTGTGTGCATAACGGGCTCAATATCGGAAAGTTGGGAAAACATCTCATCTAAAATTCTTTCGATATTTGACGGATGCATTTTCTTGAAGGAGTTTCGAATTATTTGAGAAGAGATTTCTTTCCTTACCGGTAAATCTAAACTAAAAACAGGTTCGCCGTTCAAATCCAGGGTAATTGTTTTTTTTGGGCGCGCATCAATAAGCGGGTGATAAGTTCCGTCCACAAAAACTCGCGTGTAGCAATAAAATTGGTGGTAATAAAAAAGCAGCCCTGCAAATCATAATTAGAAGGATGGCCAAAATCATATCAATTTACCAATTGCAGACTTGCATTTGGACATACCAAAACTCGGGATAATCCGGACAATTTTTTGTCCAGATGCTGATAAACCGCTTGCCAGTCATTTGCGAGGGAATACCCATCCCAATAAACTTTGAAAAATTCTGCTTTGGTAATATTTTCAGAATGGAAAATTAATTCAGTATTTCCCAAAAAACGTTTCGGTTGCGGTTTTCGATATAAGACCTTGCCGGGCCCGAACAATTCGTGATGCCCGATTCCCTCGGAACAGGCTGAGGTGACAATCACCGTCCCACCCGGTTTGACAAGATTTTTTTTAGTTGAGTGAAGGGGGATAAAAGCGGTTTCAGACTGTAACAATTCGGTATCTTTCGGATAACAGTTGAGTACTACTGCATCAAATGAATCTTCCTTAATATCCATTGTATAATATTGGCGGGCAAATTGGGCCGCAGCTCGATGGGCAGTAATAATATCCCCGCAGAACATCGCCGCAATGTCACGATTCGAATTGCCGACCATACCGATGAAATAATCTACACCGACTTCTACTGCTAAAGCTTCAATTTCTGAACGAAATCGGTTACCCTCAATCTCACCAAGCTTTCCCATAAAGCCCATTAAAACAGATTTATGGGTACGCTTTATAATTTCCAAGTCAGCAATCCCCGGAAACAACATTTTGGCGCCGCCGCTGAATCCCGCAAAATTATGCGGGACCAATCCACTCATCACAATCCGAAAATCTGCTTCTACAAATGTTTTATTTAAATTTACTGGAGTACCTTTCCACTTTATGGGCAATTCTACCAAATTTTCAAATGGAGAATGATTCACAAACGTATATTTTTCAACCACTTCCTCGCCAACTTTTTTTATAATATCAGTATCATAAAGAAAACGATGACCGCCCAAGCCAATTAAAAAAGTGATGTTTGACTCATCATATCCCTCGGCTTCTAACAGGGCTATAACTGTTTTTACAACTCTGGCCATTTTTAACGGTCGGGTTAAATCATCCACAACGATAACGATAGATTCAGGTTGTTTTAGTCGAATGAGGGGAGGCAATTCACTCATTTTTCTTTCAATATCAGTCATACCCAATGGCGGCTTATTCTCGATTTCACACATCACTATTTCAGGATGCCCCGGAAATATGATTTTCTTTCGTTGGTCACCATACCAAGCGCCCCAGGGAATTGTTATCGACCTCATCGATTATCCGAAAAGAGTTTTCAATTAATCTACAGCTTCATTTTTATTTTCAAAAGACAGTCTATGGTTACGTTTGCCTGGTAATATAACTGGCAATGGCGGATAGGCTTTCAAAATTTTCGGGATACAAATCTTCATCATCTACTTTAATATGAAACTTTTCTTCAATAAAAGAGATCAAGTCCAACATTTTTACCGAGTCGATAATTCCTTTCTCCAGCAAAGAATCATCATTCCTTAATCCCTCAAAATCTTTTTTTAATCGCTCTTCATAGAGAAAATTTTTGATATCATTAACGATACTATTCATAATATTAATTCCCCTAAATTATTGGCTAACTCTACTAAGAATCTCTATCCCCAACACTCATAAACCAATTTTTGCCATCTTCAACGATCGGTTTGAGCTGTTCTTCTCCACAATAAGCAATAACATTGTTGGTTGCATCGTCACGAAACTTGAAACCAGCACCTTTTAGAACCGGCACAATTGGGTGAAACTCCTGTAGTACCGACGAAATAACATGACATTTGGATCTATTCCTCAAACAGTGATGCACGAATACCGAAATTAAATTTTTTTGTGTCTCAGGATTGTTCTTGCTCATCCATTCTAAAACATTTATCGAACCATTTTCTTCAGCAGAAATAACGTATCCCGCCAAAACGCCTTTCTCGTAATAATTAAACAATTCCGGTTCTGCGACAGGATGATTTCTAAATTTCCAATTTAGATATTCCCTATTTCTTAATCCGACAACCGGACTGGTATCATTTACTTCACTGCAAAGATTCTGATGTCCCACGCCAAAGTGCATTTCTTTTTTAGAAACTGTTGCATACTCTCCGACATTTCGATGTCTAATTTTCAATACCCCGGACATCATCCGATCCAACGAATTCCCGATAAAATCGGGGAAATTGGGATTTTGAATATAGTTGGATATTTTCAGCGGTAATGCGAACCGTTTCATCTGCGCAATCTTTTTATGACCAGCTCTTAAATGCACATGAACCATCCGGTTATTCGGATGCGCATATAAGAACGGAACCATACCCCGATCGACACATTCTTTTGCCGCCTTTCTTAATTTCACCGCTATACCCAGGCTGCGATACTTTTTTTCGATCGAGAAATCACCGCAATTCCAACAAATATATTCTTTATGATTTACCAACACTTTCCTGGGAAAGACGGCAGTAAAACCGGCCGGATAATCATGTGCTTCATCCCAAATAATCCATGCCCGCGCTTCACCAAACGGATTATCGTAATAGAGCCAATCAAACCTCTGTTCATAAGGAAATTCCGGTCGTTCGCGATTTGCTTTCAATATATTTAATAGAAGATGCTTTTCTTTATGAATATCGACATCTTTAACAATATATCCCATGTCTCAATCCGCTTTTACTTCCCGCACATGATCCCAGGTGATATACTTTATCCCTTTTAATTCATCAACTAGGCCCAGAAAAGCAGCAACATGAACCATAGCGAAATAAAAAGGTAAATTAAAGAGTGACGGCACGCTGGTATTCTGTTTAATTTGTATTAATGTATAGCCTGTAATAGAAAAAATGAGCAGGGCAATTTGCGGAACAAATATAGCCTGGTATACTAAACCACCATCTTTAAATACGAGCACGAGATTGGTAATAAATAATAGCACAATGAAAAGCCAGTTAAACCAGCGCAGAATTTTGTGAGAAAATATCTCAAATAAAAACCTGGCGTGTGTTTTAAGACTAAACAGTTTTAGATATTTTTTAAATCCACGCCAACTGCGATTGACAATTCTTCTCTTCCGAAAAAATTCTTTCTGGAAATCACTGGCGGCATTTTCATAACAAATTGCATGTGGATTGAAAACTCCTCGATAGCCATTCGCTGAAATAATTAGCGGATTGACAAAATCACCGATGTCATCCGCGTCCAGATCACGATATAGATTTTTTCGGATAGCATAAATGGCGCCATCGCCAACACATACGGAATGGAAATTTGATTCGAGTTGTTTTATAAAGGTTTCATATTTCCAATATAAACTTTCATTGGTAGCAGCAGCATTTTCCAGATCTTCATAATAAAGCGCTTTGCCGACAACGTAACCTACTTCCTGATCCGCAAAATATTTTACCAGTTCTTTTATCGCCGTCTTTTCATACATGGCATTTGCATCTGAAAAGATGATCACATCACCACTTGCTTGCTTGACGGCCATATTTAGACCAATTGATTTTCCGAACCTGCTCTCCTGGCGAACTAATTTAACACGTCCAGTCTTCAAGGAATGCTCTTGAACGATCTTATCTGTCCTGTCCGTGGATGCATCAGAAGCAATGACAATTTCAAGTTTTTCAGCTGGATAATCTAACCCTAAGCTGTTTTCAATTTTTTCTTTAATCACATCTTCCTCGTTATAGGCAGAAATGATCAAAGTAACTGTGGGCGAAAAACTATTTAAAATGTGGTGATCTTTCGTAGCGGTGAATAACTTATTGGCAATCATCAGTATCAAAGGATATAAAAAATAGTTATACACTAACAATAGAAGTGAAACCCAAAAAATTAGTTTTATCAGCATCATATCTTTTGCGGGCTTTGATTATATCATCTTAGCCGGTTTAACTGCTTCCACAATTAGTCCCATTCATTAAATATCATAATTTGTGTAGCTTCATGTCGGCTGACTCAGGCGCAGAACTATCAATAATCATGGAATGTGTTTGATAATTGATGGGCCAATTAATTTAGTAAGGCTTACCGGTAATTTTTTCCAAACCTGGATAGCCAACGAGTATTTTGAATTTTGAGGATTTATTTCAGGCAATTCACCGTTTTCAGGTAGAATATAATACCAAAATAGAGGCAACTCCCTGGCGCCCCATTGCTTTTTAAATTTGTAAGTACCACTGCCGGGGGTACATCTTCCGAAATCAAAGACCTTACATTGATTTTCTAGAGCAAATTTAATGGAAGCCCAATATAATAACATGTTGGGGCTGAATCGATTATATTCCGATAGAGAGGATGCCCAAGGAATTTCAACTCGATCTCGATACTTGATTAAAAATGAAGACGCAACAGGACGATTTTGACTCGAATAAACAATCCCAATAAATGCGTGATCTTTAAATTGGCTCAAAATATTTTCAAAAAAACGAATAGGTAAAACAGGCGTGCCAAGCCGTTTCATGTTAACAGCAAATACCTCATAAAAATCTTTAAGGAGTGCCACCCCGCCAATTTTCTCGTACATATTCTCTTTCAGTGGACGTCTAACCTGACTACGCACTTTCGATTTGAAGGAGCTCCAAAGTTCTTCCTCGGAGGTCAATTGCAAATGAAAGGTAACTTTATGCGTTTTACAGGGAAGAGCGGAGTTTAATTGCCAATCATAGCGTAATTCTATGAACTCAAGTCGCTGCTCTTTACAAAATTCCGACACGTGCTCAAACAAAGGCTTATAAAATTCTTCATGCGATACTAATGCTCCGCCATAGTTAACAAACGGCAAAGAAACCGCAAATTTCCCGAAGAAAAAAGAATCAAATTGAATTAAAGGGAGTATTCCTTTTATCTTACCTGCTACATTTATTGTTATGTAATTTATGGAATGGTTGAAGGTATGTTGAATAACATGAAGCCATTCATGAAAATGATATAATTTAGCTTTAGAATGGTCATTAACAAATTTATTCCAATCTAAAGGAGGAGACTTAAGGGATTGTACTGTAACGTCACCCATTTATAAATTNNTTTCGTATCAAGCTTAATCTGATTTAATACCAAACCGATCAAATTCTTTTGTATATTTGGATATTCTTGAATTTTTTGATGCAAATCATCGATATTGGTATAGTTTGCTTTTACCACCATTAAAGTTGAATCGATTAATAAAGAAAGTATCGCCGCATCAGAAGTTGTATCAATAGGAGAAGTATCTAATATTGTCATACCAAATCTGGATTTCAATTTATTTAATAAGGCTTCCATTCTCTCTGATCCCAGCATTTCGGTAGGATTGGGAATTGGGGTACCAGTGGTAATTATAAACAAGTTAGGAATAAAGGTTTCCTGAATTAATTTATTGATATTTTGGTTGTCCAATGTAGCCTTGGAAATTAGAAAATCACTCAAACCGGGGTTTTTATCGTTTCCAAAAACATTGTGAAGCAATCCTCTCCGCAAATCAGTGTCAATAAGAAGTGTGGATATCTTTTGTTGAGCGATTGTAATAGCGAGATTTGAAGCGGTTAATGATTTTCCCTCATTAGGCCTTAAACTCGTTATGAGCAAAGAAGATAAGTTCTTATTTTTAGTCATAAAAAGAATTTTAGTTCTTAAATCCCGATATGATTCAGATTCTAACGTAGGCGCATAGTCCGTTGCAATCAATTTCGGATCTCTTCTTCCTTTCATTTGACTTATATCTTCTGACATTTCGTCGTTATTTTCAATTGTGGGAATACTTCCTAATACAGGTAAATCGATCCTATTTTTTAATTCCTCACTATCAACAACCGTTTTGTCAAAGAATTCAACGATAAAAGCTAAACCGATAGCCATTCCAATTGCTAAAATTAATCCGATGATAGCTATTCTCGCTTTTTCTTGAAATGAAGACTCTGCTTCTAATGGCACAGCAGCAGGGTCAAGAACAAACATTTCACTGACTTCAATTTCTTTGTCAATCTTTACTGCATTATATCTGGATAAAATGTTCTCATAAAGCTGACGTTTAATGCGCTGCTCGCTGGTCAATTCAGCGAGCTCCAGTTGTTTTTGAGGCAAGTTACGTAATTTGTAGTTCTCGCTGGCGATCTCTTTACCATATTTATCAGCATGCTCTTCTAATTGTGCGAGATGTTCCTGTGCTAAATTTATAATTTTATTGGTAAGAACATCAATTGCTTCACGATTTTCAACTACCAGTGGATGAGTCGAGGCATAATTACTCAGTAAATTATTTCGTTCTTCCATTAACGTAGTAAATTCACTTTGATATGCAGGCAGCAAGACTAACTTCTCTTGAGCGAGGTAAGTCAACAATTCTTTTATTGCGACCAGTTTCTTACCGAAATCAGCTGCACTTCTAACTTTATTAATTAGCTCCTGAATATCCTTTCGTTTGGTTAGGGTTTGTGTTTTTTGTTCTTCTAACTGGTTAACAGCCTCAAGCCCCGAGGTCAAAGAAATCCAGGGATATTTTTTCTGAAAATTCTTTAATTTTTCATTAGCTTCATCTAATCCTGCTTTGGCAATTTGTAATTCATTTTCTAATATCTTTAGAACTTCCTGGCTCTTATGTCGCCTCATTTTTAGATTTAAGTCAATTAGTTTCTCGGCAACGGTATTGGCAATTTTTGCAGCATAGGAACGGGATTTACTTGTAACTACAATTGACATCATAGAACCGGAGCGATCGAAGCCGTGGCTGATCCTCTGCCTTAAGTTTTCAATTGCCCTGGTATATTCACGAATTTTAAAACTTAATTGCTCATGCTTATGGGAGGATATGTAGTCGTGATTTAGATTAAAGACTATATTGTTAACACGAACAGTATCGTTTGGCAAAAAAGACAGAAGTAATCTATCCTCAACGCTAACATCCTGATCTGTATAATATAAATTATATCGCCCACCTGTCTGCTCTAATTCATAAGTTCCCGGCTCGCTCTTTGAGGACACCTGAACAGAATCGAACAAATTCTCCTTTAATAATTCGGGGGTTGTAACAGATAGATTCAATTGGAATTTATCAATAATTTCACCCAAAAATGCTTGTGTTTGTAGCAATCCTTCAGCAGGATGTGTTCGTCTTCGATTACCTTCTACTAAATCTAAGCTTTTGGGATTCTGGAGTGCTAATACAGCCCGGGCGCTATAGAGCGGGGGGCCGGAAAACATCTTAACATATCCGAGATATCCAACGAATACTATCAAAGCTGTGATAAGAATTAGCCATTTGCGCTTCTTTAAAATACGAAAATATTTCTTAAATTGTTGTTCAAAGGAATTTGCCCCGCTGTCTTTATTTATTTGTCCATTGGTAAAACTCATAGTCCCCTCATTAGTAGAAATTATTTATACTTAAATTAGAACCTACCTCGTGATCTTACCCTGCCTTCTACTAGTAATTGCAATGTGACATAAGTTGTAATTACTGAAGTCGTTATAGATACAATCGGCACAATATTTTCAGAAACTTTCTGTAAAAACCCAGGTTTCCCAGGAGTCTTTACCCAAATCTGATCCCCGGATTGGAAACCAATGCTTTGCAGGGATGATCCTCTTTGTAATATCGGAATCAAATTCGACTCCACATCATCTTTGTTCCGTTTCCATCGCATTTCGTTGAGTCCGTCTTCATCTACTGTACCACCCACTTTATAAATGACTTCCCATAATGAACGGTGTGGATCAAAATAGTAAAATCCGGGATTAGGAACCCCTCCTAGTACACTAAGCCTTATCATCGGTTTAACATCAACATAAGGGTATCTCAAGTAATCCCGAAAATTCTCTTTGATAAAACTAACAAATTCATCCTTGGTCATGTGAGTAATCTTCACTCTACCGTATATTGGTAATTCAATATAGCCCTTATCATCTATAGGAAACAAATTATTCAAAAAAGAAGTGGTATCGGGAAACGTTAATATTTTCACCGCATCTCCCGGTACAAACACCATCTGTGAGTTACCATTGACCTGTGGTTTAACATCTGGATCCTTCGCTTCGGAAGTATCTGCTTCTTTTCCACTGAAGTCTCCTGAGGCAGAGTAACAAGGTGTGAATGACAAAAATAAAATTAAAAATAATGCTAAGTATTCTTTCCAAAAACAAGACCTTAACTTTAAAATCACTTTGACCTCCGGGAGTTTCATTAAAATTAAGCCGACCGGAAAAATCGAATCCGCTTTTCTTTTGTATTAAGATCTAAGGACTTCAAAATCGATTTCAACTTGAAATAACCAATTTTGACATTTCCATATCCAGGTTGTTTTAACATTTTCTTTATTTTACGAGGACTAAGGTAGGGATTTTGACCAATAATCGCCCTGATTTTATCAGGGACCGGCATTACCGTTATATCTGGCTTTCGTTTATATTTTTTTGGATCAAATTCAACATATTCGGTTTTATCAACTTTTTCTTCAGAATGAGCTAATTCTTCATTATTTAAAATATTATCTATATTAACATCAATATCTTCTACAAGCTTATCTTCTTCATCGTTATCATTCGAATTAGTATAATTATCAGTTTTGTTAACCTTTTCTGAATAATCAAAGTGCGACTGATACTCAGCATCCTTATCCTTTGAATCAATATTGAGTTTATTATCACTTGAGGGGCTCTTAACATCTGGATCCTTGGTATACGAGCTTATCTCACTCATGGAATTAACATCCGAATTCGAATAGAAACTCTTCTTTGCATCCTCAACAGATGGATACTCTGAAATAATATGATAAAATTCCAACATTTGATAAATTTCATAGATTTCTGAACCTAAATTGGTAATTTTGATATCACCCCCGCTCTCACGAAACCGCTTTATCTCACCAATCAGTACGCCCCAACCCGCGCTACTCATATAAACAAGTTTCTGAAGATCGAATATTAGTTTAAAATTTTCGCTTTCCAAACACTCATCAATGGCTTGCTGCAATAAATGACAATTGCCCTGATCAATATATCCCTCTACCTCTACCAGAGTAATTGGAAAATCATTATCAATTAATTTCGTCTCTATTTTTATGCCTTCTTGTTCAATCATATTAGGTCACGCGATAAAATTCTTTAATTTCGTCTTTAATATTTTTCCCGATGCGTTTTTGGGCAGAGTTTCAACAATCTCTATATATTTTGGAACTTTGTAAGGTGGCAATGTCTCTTTACAAAAATTCAGTAATTGCCTCGACAAATCATCTGCGTTGGTCTTTGGCACAACAAAGGCCTTAATTGCTTCACCAAGGATCTCATCTTCAACACCAATAACAGCGATTTCATGAACTTCATGATGTTCTAAAATTTTTTCTTCGATCTCTTTTGCGCTTACCCGGTTAGCTCCTGCCTTAATCATATTCCGCAAACGTCCGACTACATAAATATAACCCTCATCATCCATAACTCCAAGATCACCTGTAAAATATAAGCCATACCTTAATACTCTTTCCGTTTCTTCTTGATCATTCCAGTAGCCAACCATAATGTTGGCACCGCGGGCAACAATTTCACCAGTTTCTCCAGGAGTGACAGGATTACCCTTCTCATCGGCAACGTACAAATCTACATTAGGGATAGGTTTTCCAATCGAACCCCATTTCCGGGATAAGACAAGCGGATCTAAATAAGATAAACGAGCGGAAGCTTCGGTTGCTCCATACATAATAAACAGTTTCGCTGGAGACAAGGTCGATGCGACCTCCTTTTGGACGGCAGGTGCCATTGGGCCACCCGCCTGGGTTAAATAGCGTAATCGTGGAAATTTATATTTCTTAACAGATGACTTATTTAATAAGATAGAAAAAGTTGATGGGACACCGGCAAATCCAGTACAGTCAGTTGTCAACATTGTCTCTAAGATTGCATTAGGAAAAACAAAACGGTTATCAATGACAACAGAACCACCTGCTGCAAAATGCGTATTTAATAACGACTTACCATATACATATGGAAATGGCAGAATCACCATAATTCTGTCTGTTTCGGAAAGATCCAAATATTCAATTATGGAATTAGTATTGGTAACAATGTTTAAATGGGTTAATGTTACCCCCTTCGGTCTACCGGTACTGCCTGAGGTGTAAATTATGGCTGCCAAATCAATATTGATCAATCGAATAGACGGTTTTGTCTCGGAATAGGTAGAATAAACTTTTTCAAATTCATAAAAAGAAACCCGTTCATCTCTATCATCATCTTCATTCACCCTATCGGTTAGAATTGTCTCGAGTGTTGCGGTTTGGTTACTCAGCTTTTTTAGAATTGGGATAAACTTATTTTGTATGATGAGGGCCCGGGCACCACTATGATTCAATAAGTAGAGTAAATCATTGGGAACTTGATCCGTATTCAGAGCTACGGCCACTCCGCCTGCTTTAAGAATGGCATAATAAGAGATGATATATTCAAATGAATTTTCAAACAATAACGCCACTCTATCACCCCGTTGAATGCCTTTATCAACCAAGAAATTGGAGACTTGATTGGCCAAGCAATTTATCTGTACATAAGACTTCCACTCACTACGGTACCATACCGCAGGTTTATCAGGATATTTGTCGGCGCTATTTTCTAAAAAATTGTGAATTAGCATTTAATTAACGACTAAAGTTGGTAGCCTCTTATTAATTCTTAATTGACCTTTTGTAACATAAGATTCGCATCTCTAAACGAAGTAAACGGAAACATCTCCGTAATGATGTCCATTCTTTTTAAGATGCTATTGATTCCAAAGCTATGCCGCAATTGATCGACAATACCAAGCCGAACCTCCGGCAAGTTCTGGTCAAATTCCCAGGGATGAGCATAGAATATGACCGGCAAACCTTCTTTTTGACATCTCTCCATCAATTTGATTGATAGCTTTAGCGGATATACACGAAAATAACCACCGCCACTAAATGGGATATTTATACTTGCTAACTGGACTGTTGACATTGGATATTCTAAAATACCGTCTTCTTGGTTTTGATAGATCATATAAGGTTTTCGGGGAGCGTCGGGCACACCATAGCGATCATGATAAATAGGGAATACCGAAGAATCATATCGTATACCCTCTTCAAACATGATCGGAAGAGCCCACATTGTTTGCCTAATGACTGAAAAAGTTGGTGCCCGAAAACCGACCACGGATTGACCGGATAATGATTTTAAAATACTAATAGAACTTCGCAAATCTTCTCTAAAGTCCTCTCGCGAGTTAAATTTATGGAGCATTATATGGTAATATCCATGAGAGCCGATTTCATGTCCCTCGTTAACAGCTGTCTTTACCAGTTCCGGATACCGCTCAGCGATCCACCCGACAAAAAATAAAGTGGCTTTCAGATTTTTCCTGGACAAAAAGTTTAATATAATCTCAGTATTTCTCTCAACACGGCTCTCTAATTTTTCCCAGGTTTGAAGCGGAAATCGTCCAGCAAATATTTCCGGATGAAACCATTCTTCAATATCAAACGATAGTATATTTTCCATAAGAAGTCATCTTTATCAACGGCCTTTGATTGATCGCCACAAAACTTTCAGCAAAATCTTTAAGTTTAACAATACTGATTTCCGGTGATCTACATAAAAGAAATCGTAACGCAATTTTTCTCGAATATTCTCGACTGTACCATTTACTCCCAGTTCTGCTTGTGCATAACTGAATAGTCCTGGTTTCACTTTTAAACGATTTGAATAAAAAGGAACTTCTTTTCCATATTTTTCATCATAATAGGGTCGCTCAAAGCCAGGGCCGATAAAACTAATATCACCCATTAATACGTTTAATAGAAGTGGTAGATTTTCCAGATTTGTTTTCCATAAAAAACGCCCCATTCGTGTTAATGCTGGAGTATTACTCAAAGCATATTTCTGATCAATTTCCTTATTTTTATTAAAGAATATCGTGCGGAATTTAAATGCATTAAATGATTGTTGGTCCTTTCCAACAACTTCCTGTGAACACAAAACACTACCATAAGAATCTAATTTAATAAGTATTGCAATAAATAGCCAAATTGGTAAAATAATAAAAAAAATAATTGTGGCCAGGATTATATCGATAATTCGTCTAAGCCTGAATTCAAATGAATTGGAAAAACTCTTTAATAGCCTTGTAATAGCACCGCCAAAGGAAACATCATAAAAGTTGGATACTAATTCATAATCTACATTTGCTTTTTGACACGCCTGAATTACATCATGAAGATTTTGTACATCGCAAGCGTCAATCGCAATGAGAACGTTTGTGATATTAAATGAATGTATTAATTCTCTCAGATTATAGATATTTCCGAGTAGCTGCGGATATTGACTTGAATCAAAACTTTCTTTAAGAGGGTCAATATTTATACACCCTACAATTTCTTGGTCTGAGGAAATAAAATTTTGTGCTCTATTATAGATAGCCTTAGTTATTCGATTTACACCAATTATAGCAACATGATTTCTGGAGGTTGAGGTCCCTTTTATCGCCATCGTATCGCCACTAATATTTTCAGATATCATAGACTCTACTTGCAGTTAGAAAATTTGAAGAAACAACCACTTAGATATAGCTCCGCCACGTCAATTACAAACAGCGCTAAATATAGATAGTCGCATTAGTTCCTGTATGATTAAACTCACAGAAAAAATGTGATCAATTTTTTAATGAAGAACCCTATATACAAAGGTCTCATAATATTTTCGAGAATATGAAACAGATAATTAGCAAATAATGCAAATCTTTTTTCTTCGCTTTATTCCGCTGCAATTAATGAAAAATGTCTTCGTTAAATATCATTCACCTATTAAATTTTCTGTCTTAAACATCTACTGAAGATAAGATGCGATTAACGATACCCAACCAGCTTACATTACTCCGAATTATCCTTACCCCGATTTTTTTGTATCTAATCCTGAAAAAAAATGCTTCCGATCAGCTAACCGCTTCTATCATTTTTACAATTGCTGCAATTACCGATTGGTATGATGGATGGTATGCACGAAAATTTGGGGTAATCTCCAGAATTGGCCAGTTCATGGACCCCTTAGCCGATAAAATCCTGGTAACCTCTGCGTTAATCGCTTTTGCAGTTCTCGACTACGTATTCTTCTGGATGGTCTGGATCATTGTCATCCGGGATGCCATCGTGACCTTTAACCGGATTTTCGCGCTCTCCATAGGCAAGCCCATAATTACACATGCTATCGCGAAATGGAAAACCTTCCTCCAGATGTTGACCATTTTTTTAATTTTAATTTTTCTGAATTTTCGCAACTATTACTATAATGATCCAATACCTTATTCTGCCCAATATTTCGACATCATTGGTATACCAATGATAATCGTAACTGTACTAACCGTCAGTTCCGGCTTGATTTACATTTACGAGAATAAGAGCCTGCTAATGAATCTCTTGCGGAAAACTATACGGCTCTAAACCTTGCAGCTTAAATTCTGAATATGACAATGTTTGTTCTTCAATAAAATATTTACCAGCAAATTATTATGTTAAACCGAGGCTTATTAATTTTAACATTACTACCCTGTATCATTTCGGTTGGCCTTACAAATCCGGATAGCAGCAGAACAATCCCTGTTATTCATTCCGGTGCAATTGCGATTGGAGTAAGCGGCTCTTTAACCATTATTGAGGATCTTGCCAATGCTTCACTCTTAACAAGGACAAGGCTTTTTAAAAATTTGGGGGAAAGAACTCTGCTCGGGATAGGCGTAGATGCTTCTTATTCACATATAAGATCCTTGGATGAAATTGGCATCCAGGGTAATTTCTCCTGTCACTTATTACCTTCAAACATTTACCTCATTCCCTTTGTCGCCATTGGGGGTGGTTTCCGTCAAGAATTTATCGGAAGTTTTCAGCAGGTGAGATACCCTATTGGCTTCGATGTTGGGGCAACAACGATGGTAGCGCAACAAGCAGGATTCCAATTGGAATACAGTTTTCGAAGAATCTTGAATGACCCGGTATCAAACTTTACCGAACATCACATTTTGATCGGCATCACAGTCTTCTTTCGGAACATACCGGAACCTTAACATATAGATTTGATCGCACAGTCTTGAAATTACGCGATAATGGTATATTCCGAAAATTATACTATGGACTTATCCGAAATCGTCCAATGCTTATGATTGCTTACCCAACCCGCAATACCGGCAAGAAACACAACTCCCTGACAAACCATCTCAAATTAATAATTTTACCCCAGCTCCGCAGGGAATCGAAACTTGTTGAGAAGCCTCTCCAAAACAATTTAACATGATGCTCTATGACATCAGTAGTAACCAACAGAGATGAATTTAATATTACTGAACTTCCGAACTATGTTCTTTAATGGCCTCAATCACATGTTGACCAACATCTTGCAGATATAATTGATGAGCCTTTGCCAATGCCTGTATGCCATTTTGAGGTTGATAAGACTGAACAACTATCGTTAAATACTGTACATTTTGGGGAGACGAATGCAGCCATCTGGTTAAATCTGAAACCTCCGTATAAGGCTCAATATCGTACAGAAATTCTTCAGCCTGTTCTTCGTTTTCAGAGACATAGATCTCCAGTAACACTTTAAACACTGCATTATATACCTCGGGGGATGGATTCCGGTCCTGATAGACATCCATAACGATATTATGCTGCCAATCAATATCCTGTTTTAAATCCCAGTATTGAGAGCCGTTGTTCCTTTTTTTCGTAAAATTCTTCAGCATTTGGCGAGACACAATACTGATTAAAGAATTGGTGTGTTGCATAAAGCGACCCTTTCGTTTGGCACGTGAACTTAGTTAATCGTTCAAGTTCTGCCTTGATTAAGGATCGTCCATGATGGAAAGTGCCACAGTACCTCACAATACCGATGGCCTCGAACGATATTTATTAGTTGCTTTTCTAATCGATTAACGAATTTGAGTTGATTCCTTTTGTGGGCGTCTATATTCTCCATAGTCAATTGTTCGAACCCAATTACCTACACTGCAGAAGTGATTCAATGCACTTAATGCAGCCATTCTTCTTTGGAAACAATATTCTCAACTTCCTTCAGCAGAAATCTAAATTGAGCAATTGAGAACTCTTTGTCTGGTGGAATAACCAGAGCATTCCCATGATATAACATAAATTCATGACCACTCTGAAAGACAGGGCCATAGAAATTCATCTCACGCAATTTTTCAATAAGATGCATACGATCACATGCTATAGTTTTCTTCATAAATTGGCCCTCCGTTAAGATTAATCCCATGAACCACCGGAAGCGAATGCCCTAAATTCATCCTCAGTAAAAGCCAGCTTTCTAAAGCGGATCGCAGGTTGAGTCGGCATTCTTTTTTTGTTTTACCCAGACCTACCACCCCATTGCATGCTGGGATTACACCACTAAAAGATCCATCTTCTAAGTGTTGATAATTAGCGTTTAACATTGCGTGGTGGATATAATCACTAAATACAAAATAACCGTTATGCATGACGCGTTCTCACCTTGTTTATACATGAAAATAAATAATATTGAATAAATATGAGTGAACTCAATCGCACATTTTTATTTTTTAATTAAATTTTCCATTGAGAAAGAGCACGGTGGCAAGGAATATTGCCATGTTTTATTACCGGTTTGCCTATTAATTTTTCGGAAACTAAAATTATATCTTTAATAATTTTTATACATTTACGATCAACTTGTTTTATTTCTTGACATATAGTAACTTATGTCCTTCAAAACTACAGTGCTAAGCTAATTGTGGTCCGCTTGACACTTCTTTAAATCTACTTGATTTAATGCATTAGGAATGCAAAAATTGGCGAATGTTTAAATAATAATAATTGAGAAAANNTTTTATCGCGGTGTCAGCAAATCACTTATTTCATGCGTCGAATTTAGATGTTGGTATAAAATTGGCAATTTGACTATACCAGAATATGTCAATTTCGTTTTAGGTAAAGCAGTCTTGAAAAACACATTACATTTGAGGTTCATGTGAGTAATTACTTAACTCAAAATTTACGAAAGGGTATTAAAATGAAGCTGAAATTTGCATGTACGGTTCTACTATTATTATTGCTGGGATGTGCAGCTTATAAGGAATTGGAGCCTGAACCGGAGATCATTGCCAAAGAAACAGAGTATATCGAAATTGTTGATAAAGACAAGCCTTTTGAATTGGAAAAAGACAACAAATACTTCATGAAATTTCCGGCGCCACAAGCAAGAAATTTTTATCTGGTGCTAAGAATTGAAAACAAAGATCAACTTGATTCTTATTTAACCCGGCAATTTAATCAGGGTAAACCACCGATTATTAAAATGGAAGATCAGAGCAAGCCCAACGATAACCTCGGCGTTTATGAAGCCGATCAAATCGTGCCGACTTACTATTGGGTGATTGAACAGGTTGAGCAAGAAATGATGCTGGACATGGAGTATCGTTATGTCCCCATCTGGCGTTATCGGTTTGAAACCAAACGAAATGAATTTCAAACTATTCTGGCTAAAAACAAGGTGGATCGGGAAACTTTTGAAACATTGGGCAAAACAACCAATGCAGCGGATTTGAATTTTGATCAGAGATTGGACGAAATTAATCGCAAAAGCGAAAATCTGAAAGCCATACAGGATGAGTTAGCGGAGATTGAATCGATTTTTCCTGAAAATATTAAAGGCTCAGACGACCGGGCCTATTTGGATTATATCGGCTTGAAAGATGAGTTGGAAAATGAACTTGAATTTCAGGATAACT
>JABAHQ010008316.1_pt1 | contig 46926 bp, 56 predicted proteins | sample 7062091 | NCBI WGS metagenome assembly JABAHQ01 (sample SAMN14534359, study PRJNA622989) | marine sediment metagenome | biome: marine biome [ENVO:00000428]; feature: marine pelagic biome [ENVO:01000023]; material: deep marine sediment [ENVO:00002113] | place: India: Gulf of Kutch | collected... | reverse complement strand
GGCCCTGGGAAGCCCGGACCGGGTCGAGGTCGAGGAGGTCGCCAACCGGCACTGGCCCGAGCAGACCGACTCGATCATCACGCTCTCGTATCCGGGCCTGGTGGCCGAGTTCTACCGGGTCCGGGGGCGTGACCTGCCCCTGGCGGCCCGGGTCACCGAGAGCCGACATTTGGCGAGGGATTGGATCCGGATCGGGATGCGGTGGGAGAACGCGCGGCGCGTCCTCGGCGAGGCCCGAAGCGAGGGGGAGGGAACGTACTCCTACGGCTGCGGAAGCTGCCTGGGCGCGGACGAGCCCGTCTTCTTCGAGGTGAGGGACGGCCGGGTGGCGGCGATCGTCTTCACCTTCTACGTGGACTGAGGGAACGGCGCCGCGATGTCGATCGCGCTGATCCAGGTCCCCTGGGACTCGGGGCACCGGGGACGCCGGATGGGCGGGGGCCCCCTGGAGCTCGTGGACCAGGGGCTGGCCGGCGTCCTCTCCGATCGGGGGCACGAGACGCGCCGGGCGTCGGTCGAGGCGGATCTGGATCTTCCGGCCGAGAACGCCGTGGCCTTCCAGCTCGCCGGCACCCTGGCCCGTGAGGTCCGGGCCGCCCGAAAGGGGGGGAGCTTTCCCCTGGTTCTGGCGGGGAACTGCAACAGCTGTCTCGGCACCGTGCCGGGCCTCGGCGCCGACCGCGTGGGGGTGATCTGGTTCGACGCCCACGGGGACTTCAACACGCCCGAGACGAGCGCGAGCGGATTCCTGGACGGGATGGCCCTCGCCACGCTCACGGGCCGCTGCTGGACAGCGGCGGTGGAGACGATCCCGGGCTTCGCCCCCGTTCCCGAGGAACGGGTCGTCCTGGTGGGCGTCCGGCACCTGGACCCGGAGGAGGAGCGAGCGCTCGCCGAGAGCCGGATCTCCATGGTGGCGCCCGAGCTGATGGGGGAGCGGGGTGTCGAAGCGACCCTGGTGCCCGCCCTGGAGCGGCTGGAGGACCGAGTAGATGGGGTCTACGTGCACGTGGACCTGGACGTCCTCGACCCCGAAGTGGCCCGGGCCAACGCCTTCGCCGCCCCCGGGGGGCTGAGCCTGGAGGAGCTCCTGGCCTGCGTCGAAGAGATCGGAGCCCGCTTCGATCTCGTGGGGGCGGCCCTGGCCGCGTACGATCCGGCGGCCGACCCGGAGCGACGGGCCCTGGGGGCCGCCTTCGAGGTCGCGGTCGGGCTCGCGGCGAGCGCGGCCCCCGCGTGACCGCCGGGTCGAGCCGGGTGGCCGCCCCGTCGGCCCGCGCGAACCCCAGATCCCGGGATCCCACATGTCCCGCCACGTAGCCTTCTTGCGCGGGATCAACCTGGGGGATCGCCGGGTGAAGATGGACCGGCTGCGGCGGCACTTCGAGGCGATGGACCTCGGCGACGTGGCCACCTTCATCGCCAGCGGAAACGTGATCTTCATTCCGCGCCCGGGCCGGAAATACCGTGGAAGAAGCCCTGGACGCCCTCGAGGGCCCGGACGACCGCATCCACGTTCGGAGGCGGGAGGTGCTGTGGTTCCGGCGGGGGCGCCTCACCGAATCCCCGATCTCCACCGCCGAGGTCGAGGATGCCCTGGGCAGGGGCGAGAACACCCGGAGGAAGCTGAACACCGTCCGGCGCATCGTGGCCAAGATCGGCGAGGAAGGAGGCGACGCCCCGTGACCGAGGGGGGCATGGCGTTCGTGGTGGTGGGGGCCGGCCTTGGCCTGGGGCTGGCGGCCGCGCTCCGGCGCCGGCCACCGGCGGGGGAACGCCGCGGCTACGCCGTGGGCCTGGCGGTGGCGGCGGCGATCTACGTGGGGTTCGCCCTTCGGGACGCCGGGCCCGGCTGGCTCCTCGTGGAGGCCTGCGGCTTCGGGCTCTTCTCCCTGGCGGCCTGGCTGGGATACACCCGGTCCCCGTGGTGGGTCAGCGCGGGCTGGATCGCCCACGTGGGGTGGGACCTGGTGCTCCACCGAGGGGGCCATCCCGGTTTCGTCCCGGAGTGGTATACCCTCTTGTGCGCGGGGTTCGATCCGGTGCTGGCCGTCGCGATCCCGCTGCGCATGGGGGGCTGGGACGTAGGGAGCGACGGGACCGGCCGCGGCCGCCCGGAGGGGCGAGGGTCGTGAGGGGGATCTCGCCGGGGTCCGCCGGGTCACCGCTCGTGAGCCGGAACGGAGCCCGTGCTCTCGCGGTCGTCGGCCTCTTGACGATGGCGGTCGCGGCTCCTGCTCAGGACTCGGGGAGCGGATACGTCACCGTCGGCGCGGACCGCCTCTGGTTCCACGAGGCGGGCTCGGGCGAGGCCGTGATCCTCCTGCACGACGGCCTGGTCCACAGCGCGGGCATGGAGGACCTCCAGCGCTCCCTCTCCACACGCTTTCGCGTCATTCGGTACGACCGGCGGGGCTACGGCCGCTCGGACACGCCCACGGAGCCGTTCTCGCCGGTGACCGACGTGCTGGCCGTTCTCGACCACCTCGATGTGGATCGCGGGGTCCTCGTCGGCGCGTCGTCGGGAGGTGGGGGCGCCATCGAGGTCGCCCTGGCCCGGCCCGACCGAACCTCCGCGCTGGTGCTCCTGGGGGCGGTCGTCGTCGGCCACCCCTACTCGGGGCACTTCCGGCGTCGGGGGCGGCGGAACATGGAACCCGCGACCCGTGGAGATTTCCGGTCCGCGATGAGGAACTGGATCGAAGATCCCTACCTTCTGGCCGACGATCGGGTCGACGCTCGCGAGCGTCTCTGGTCGATCGTCGAGCCCTACGCCGAGAAGCATCTGACGATCCCCTTCGACCTCGCCGAGCTCCCGGCCCGGGTCGCCGCCGATCGGCTCGGGGAGGTTCGGGCACCCACGCTGGTCGTGGTGGGGGAGGCCGACATCCCCGACGTTCACGCCCACGCCGGGGTGATCGAGGCCGGAGTGCGGGATTCGAGGCGTGTGGTCCTCGAGGACGCGGGCCATCTCCTGTTCTTCGAGCGCCCCGACGCGGTGAGCCGGTTGATCGTGGAGTTCCTGGAAGGGGCGAACCCGGAGGGCGGTGGCGGTCCATGAATTCCGACGAGCTCCGCGGCACCCTCGAGTTCCTCCGCGCGGCCGAGCGTCTGAAGGACGTGAGCCGGACTTCGTGGACCTCCCGGGGCGCCCGGGAGAGCGTCGCCGAGCACACCTGGAGGCTCTGCCTGATGGCCGTGGTCCTGGAGCGGGAGCTGCCCGAGCTCGACTTCGCCCGCCTCCTCAAGATCTGCGTGGTGCACGACCTGGGCGAGGCGATCGGCGGCGACATCTCGGCGCCCGAGCAGCCCGAGGAGGGGAAGGCGGCGGACGAGCGCGAGGATCTGGTGCGGCTCCTGGAGCCGCTTCCGGACGAGGTCCGGAGCGAGATCCTCTCCCTCTGGGACGAGTACGAGGGAGCCCGGACGGCGGAGGCCCGGATCGCCAAGGCCCTGGACAAGCTCGAGACGATCCTGCAGCACAACCAGGGGGAGAATCCTCCCGACTTCGACTACGGCTTCAACCTCGAGTACGGCCGGGAGTACACGGCGGGCGAGCCGCTGATCGAGGCGATTCGGGACGCGCTGGACCGGGAGACGAGGGAGCGGGAAGCTCGAGGCCGGGAGTCGCCGTGACCGCCGAGGAGCTGTGGGAGCGGGTCCGGGAGGCAAACCGGGCCTGGACGGAGGGTCGCCCGAAGGAGGTCGCGGCCCTCTTCCACCGGGACGCGGTCATGGCCGGGCCCGACGGCCGGGAGCTGGTCCGGGGCAGGGAGGCGATCGTGGAGAGCTTCGTCGACTACTGCCGGCGGGCCACCACGCGGGCGTTCCAGGAGCTGGACCACGAGATCCGGATCTTCGGCGACACGGCGGTGCTGACCTACGGGTTCGCGGTCACCTACGAGCTGGAGGACCAGGTCCACGACGAGCGCGGGCGGGAGGTCCTCGTCTTCGCCCGGGGCGAGGAGGGGTGGGCGGTGGTCTGGCGGATGCAGCTGCCGGACGAGCGATGACGACCCTGCAGCTGGCCCTGGTCCTGGTGGCGTCGATCTGGGCGGCGGTGAACACCCTGATCGCCGGCTACCGGGCGGTCAACGGCACCCGGGACCGGATCCTGACGGGCCGCACCGACGAGGGAACGCCGCTGACCCTGGAGCACCGCGAGCTCATGTACCGGAACGACTGGCTTCCCCTCAAGCTCGGCCTGGGGCTGGTCTCCCTCGCCTTCGCGGGCTTCCTCGCCTTCCTCCCCGAGCTCACCCCCGAGCCCGGCGTGCTGCGAATCATCTGCTACGTCGCCGCGGCGCTTCCGTTCTTCAGCTTCGTCGGGTTCGTGGGCCTCGGACTGGGCGACCGACGCTTCATCCTGCGGACCCTGGAGCGAGCACGGCGCGATGCGAAAACGGAGCGTTCGAAGGCCCGGGAGCATTACGTTGGAAAGGAGGGAGTTGAGCACGAATCCTGAGGGGACCGGGTCCGGTGCCGCCGTGCGCCGGGCGGTCCTCTGCCCGCCCGACCGAGGAGGAGTCCGAGTGATGACGGAGCGCGCGTCCGGGCCGCCCGGCACCCTCCTCGCGGCCCTCCTCCTCTTCCTCGTCCTTCCCCCCCTCCCCCTCTCCGCCCAGGAGGAGCTCCGGGAGGAGATCCTCTCCTACGACGTCCGGATCGAGGTGGAGCGCGGCGGGGCGATGCGGGTCACCGAGGAGATCGAGGTCCGGGCCCTGGGCCGGGAGATCCGCCGGGGGATCTACCGGGACTTCCCCACCCACTTCCCCCGGGAGGGCGGCCCGGGCAGCGTGGTGGCGCCCTTCGAGGTGCGCTCGGTGAGCCGGGACGGGCACCCGGAGCCCTACACGGTTCGGTCCGTGGCCGGGCCCGAGCGCCGGAGCGGAGCGCGCGTCCGGATCGGCCGGGAGGACGTCTTCCTGCCCCGGGGGGTCTACCGATACACCCTGGTCTACGAGACCGCCCGCTGGCTGCGGTTCGGCGCCGAGAACGACCGGCTGGACTGGAACGTGACCGGCAACGGCTGGTCGTTGCCCATCCGGAGCGCCACGGCCGTGGTGGAGCTCCCCGGATCGGCGCCGGCGGAGGCCGTGGAGCTGGACGCGTGGACGGGCCCCGAGGGGGCCACCGAGCGCGACGCCAGCTGGGAGTGGGTTCCCGGGGAGAACGCGGCCCGCTTCCGGACCACCGATCCCCTGGATCCGGGGGAGGGTCTCACCGTCCGGGTGACGGTGCCGAAGGGCGTGGTGCCGCCCCCGAGCGAGGAACAGGAGGCGGCCTGGTTCCGCCTCGACTGGGGAGGGTACCTGGAGGCCGGGGCGGTCGTCGCGGCCGTCCTCGCCCTCTACCTCCTCATGTGGATCCGGGTGGGCCGGGATCCGGAGTCGGGGGCGATCGTGGTGCGATACGAGCCGCCCGAGGGCTTCTCGCCGGCGGCCCTGGGCTACCTCCGGGAGCGGGGCTACGACCCGGCCCAACTCACGGCGGCGCTGGTGAGCCTGGCGGTGAAAGGGGCTGTCGAGATCGAGCGGGACGGACGGGAGTGGCGGATCCGGGAGGCGGGGCCCTTGCCCGACGACGCGTCCCGGGAGGAGCGTCGCCTCCACGGGGCCCTCCTGGGCGTCGGGAAGAACCTGACCCTCACCGGCGCCAGCAGCGAGCCGGTGCGGAAGGGGGTGAAGGCACTCAAGAAGCAGCTCGAGCGGCAGCTCGAAAAAGTCTATTTCGTGACGAACCGGCTCTGGTTCGCGGCCGGGGCCGTGGCCAGCGTCGCCGGGTTCGCGCTCCTGGCGTGGCGTGCTCGATTCGACGTGGGGCCCGAGGTGTGGTTCATGGGGGTGTGGCTGACCTTCTGGTCGATGGGGGTGGGCACCCTCCTGGTCCGGGTCGTCCGGACCTGGTCCCGGGCCGTCTCCGGCGAACCGTTCGCGACCCTGGGGGCCGTTTTCCTCACCCTCTTCTCGATCCCCTTCGTCGGCGCCGAGATCTTCGTGGGCGCCATGCTCTACCGGTGGGTGCCCGGCCACCTGGTGACGGCGGTGGTGGTGATCGCCGCGGTGAACGTCGCCTTCTACCACCTGCTGGAACGGCCGACCCTGAAGGGACGGGGCGTCCTCGACCGGCTGGAGGGATTCCGGCGCTTCCTGGGCGCCACCGAGGAGGACCGCATGGACCGGCTCCAGCCCCCCGGTCGCTCCCTGGAGCTCTTCGAGCGCTTCCTCCCCCACGCGATCGCGCTGAAGGTGGAGAACGAGTGGGCCGAGCGCTTCGAGGACGCCCTGACCGCGGCCCACCGGACCGGAGACGCGGGGCACGGCGCCCTGGGCTGGTACTCGGGAGACGGCGCCGGGAGCACGAGCCTGTCGGGGGTGGCTTCGTCCCTGGGGAGCTCGTTCTCCTCCTCCCTCTCGGGCTCCTCGGCGGCGCCGTCCAGCGGCGGGGGAGGCGGGGGCGGCTCCTCGGGTGGCGGCGGAGGGGGCGGCGGCGGAGGAGGCTGGTGAGCCCCGGCTTCAGCCCCGGACCCGTCTCCCCCGACCGGATCCCGCCCGAGGACGAGCTCGCCCGCTTCACCGCTCCCATCTACACGATCGGGATCAACCCCGTGGTGGACGTCCCGGAGGAGGTGAGCGCGGCGTTCGGAGAGCGGACGAGGGTCCCGGTTGCGGGGAGGGTCGAGGACGTCCCGATTCGGGCCACGCTGGTCCCCGCCGGAGGGGGCCGGCACCGCCTCTTCCTGAACACGGCGATGCGGGAGGCCGCGGGCGTGGCGGTGGGGGACTCGGTGACGATCGCCCTGGGGTGGGACCCCCTTCCCCGGCCCATCATCGTTCCCGACGACCTGGCGGGCGCACTGGACGAGGAGGAAGGGGCCCGGGAGCGCTTCGACGCCCAAACCGACGCGTGGCGCCGGGAGGTGATCGTCTGGCTGGAGGACGCGAAGCGGTCGGAGACCCGGGAGAGGCGGCTGCGCAGGATCCTCGAGGACGTGATCGAGGGCTGCGCGTGACCGGTCACGCCCGCGTCGGCACACGCCGGGCCTGCGACCACGGTCACACTCGGGGGCCGGAGCGAGTCCAAAGCCGGTGAGAGGCCCTCCCGAACCGGAGAGGGGGGATTCGACTCGCTCGAGCCGAGAGGAGACAGTCCATGGAAAGCGCCACGGCCACTGTGCTGCTTCCAGCCCCGAAGGACGAAGTGTTCGACTACCTGTCCCGCATCGAATCCGTGCCGGAATGGGCCACCGAGTTCGTGCGGGACTTCCACGTGCGGAGCTCCACCGAGGCACGAGCCCGGACCGAATGGGGAGACGTGATCTTTCGCCTCGGCCCGGGCGCCGACACGGGGGTGATCGACATCTTCGTGGGCCCCGACCCGGATCGCATGGCGCTCTTCCCGACGCGGATCGTGTCCCTGGGCCGGGACCGCTCAGCCTTCATCTTCACCATGTTCCGGAGTCCCGAGCAGACAGAGGAGCGGTTTCGGGCGGAGTTCGAATCCCTGCGACGGGAGCTGGAGAACGTGGAGCGAACGTTTTCGACCGCCCGCGAGGAGTCCTGGTGAGCGCCGCGCACGGGAGCGGCCGGAACGGCTCCGGGGCCGGCCGGGACGACCCGGATCGGACGCCGAGCCTGGAAGGCCTGGTCGCCCGGGCCCGGGAGGGGGATCGGGACGCGCTCGAGACGGTGGTGCGGAGGATCCAGGACGACGTCTACGGGCTCGCCGTGCGGATGCTGTGGCACCCGGCCGACGCAGAGGACGCCGCGCAGGAGATCCTCGTGCGCGTCATCACGAAAATCGGGTCGTTCCGGGGAGAAAGCGCCTTCCGCACCTGGGTCTATCGGGTGGCTTCGAACTACCTGCTCACCACGCGGAAGCGCCGGGCCGAGAGGGAGGAGGTCACCTTCGCGTCGTTCGGTCGGGAGCTGGAGCGGGGTCTGAGCGACGAACCCATCCCCGGCGCCTCCGAGATCGAGCGTCGGCTCCTCGTGGAGGAGATGAAGATCGGCTGCTCCCAGGGCATGCTCCTGTGCCTGGATCGGGGCCACCGCCTGGCATACATCCTGGGCGAGATCCTGGAGCTCGACGGACCGACGGCCGCGGCGGTGCTGGGGATCACCCCGGCGGCCTTACGCAAGCGCCTCTCCCGGGCCCGTCGCCGCTTACACGCCTTCCTGCGCGGCAAGTGCGGCCTCGTCGATTCCGAAAACCCGTGCCGGTGCCGACGCCGGGTCCGCTACGCGATCGAGCACGGTCGGGTGGACCCGGGCAACCTCCTCTTCGCGCGGCCGCCGCCGGGAGAGGCGGGGTCCGCGGCCTGGCGGGGGATGGAGGAGGTGGAGGCGCTGCGGGACGAAGCGGCGGTCCTGAAGACGAATCCCGAATTCCAGGCGCCGGAGGACTTCGCGGGCGCCCTCGGCGAGCTTCTTCGCGGCGAGCGCTATCCCGTGATCACCGCCGACCCGGACGGCGCCTGAGCCGGGCGCCTGTCAGTGCCCCTCCGCCGGCTCCAGACGCAGGATCGGGCTCGTCTCGCCCTCTTCGTCGTTGTCGATCGCCAGGTAGACGAGCCCGTCGGGACCCTGCTGCACGTGGCGCACCCGGCCCGTCTCGTAGATCAGGTACTCCTCCCGGTTCACCCTGGCGTCGGTCGGCCTCAGGCGGACGAGGACCTCCCCGACCATGCCGCCGGCCAGGAGGTCGCCCCTCCAGCGGGGGAAGCGGTCGCCGGTGTAGACGATCAGGCCCGAGACGCCGAGGGAGGGGACCCAGACGTGGACCGGCTGTTCCATCCCGTCACGGTGGGTGCCCTCGTGGATCGCCAGGCCGCTGCGGTAGTTCACCCCGTACCCGATCACCGGCCAGCCGTAGTTCCGGCCGGGCAGGACGAGGTTGAGCTCGTCGCCCCCCTGGGGACCGTGCTCCGTGATCCAGACGTTCCCGCTCTCGGGGTCGATCGCCAGTCCCTGGGCGTTCCGGTGCCCGTAGCTCCAGATCTCGGGACGGGCGTCGTCCCGCCCGACGAAGGGATTGTCGGCGGGGACCCGGCCGTCGTCGTGCAGGCGGATCACGACGCCGTGGTGGTTGGAGAGGTCCTGGGCCGGGTGGCTCTCCAGGTCGCCCTCGGGAGGGGCCTGGCGGTCGCCCACCGTGATGAAGAGGTGGCCCTCGCCGTCGAAGGCGAGACGGGATCCGTAGTGGCCCCGGCCCCTCGAGTCGGCCTCGAAGATCTCCTCCACCTCCGAGAGGCGGTCGTTCTGGAAGCGCCCGCGCACTACGGCGGTGGTGGATTCGGCGCCGCCCTCCACCGGCTTGGAATAGCTGAGGTAGAGGAGTCGGTTCGAGGCGAAGTCGGGATGGGGTACCACGTCGAGGAGCCCGGCCTGACCCCGGGTGTAGACCTCGGGAATCCCCTGCACCGGGTCGGGGAGGAGCCGCCCGTCGCGGACGACGCGGAGCCGGCCCGGCTTCTCCGTGACCAGCATGTCGCCGCCGGGCAGGAAGGCGATCGACCAGGGTCGCACGAGCCCGTCCACCACGGTGACGACGCGGAAGGCGTGGTACTTGGACGGGACGACCGTCTCCTGTGCCGTGGCGGGTCCGGCGGCCGCGAGAACGCAGCCGACGGAAAGGATCCCCATGACGGTGCGGGACATCGCGATCTCCTCAGGTCTGTGGTGGAGCGTCCGGCCGGGGCCCGGCCAGGGGCGTCGCGGACGTTGGGACCCCGGCTCCCCCCGCCGGGTTCCGCGGTCGAACGGCGGTGCGGGCCGGAGAGGGGATCCGACGCGGGCGTGACGTTTATTAGGGTCCGGCGGGGCCTCCACTCCCGCTCGCCGAGCTCTTCCGCATCCCCTGCTGCATGGAGTCCTCAATCGCCGAGATGAGCGTGCAAGCTGCGACGGTGGACCCGTCGTCCCGGGAGGCGGGACGATGAGAGGCGGGACGACGAGAAGCCACTTCCTCCCGCTCCTGTCGTTCCTGGCCTGCGTGGCGCTCCTGGGGCCGGCGCCGGCCCTCGGACAGGTCGTCCAGGGCCAGATCCTGGACGAGAGCGACGACGAGCCGGTGGTATCCGCCTACATCCGCCTCACCCTTCCGGACGGAACGCCGACCTCCGTGGCCTTCACGGACTCCGAAGGCCGCTACACGCTCCGGGTCCCGTCGCCCGGGGAGTACCGGATCCAGGTGGAGTCGCTGGGATATGTGCCCTTCGAATCGGCGCTCCTCGCGATCGAGGATCCGGAGCGCACCTACCCGGTGGACCTCGTCCTCGCTCCCCGGGCGATCCCGGTCGAGGGGATCACGGTGAGGGCCGAGCGCCTGGCCGAGGTGAAGCGGACGATCCGGACCACGATCGGCTTGGAACCGGACGCCCTGCGCATGCCTCTGATCACGCCCTCCGAGATCCGACGACACGCGGAGCGCGGCCACGACGTGGCCGAGGTGATCCAGTGGGCCCAGGCACCGTGGATCACGATCTCGGCCGACAGGGAGGGCGTGTGCTTCCTGCACCGCCGCGGACGCTGCTTGCCCGTCTACCTGGACGGGGCCAGGATCAACGCCGAGACGATCCCGGTGATCTCCCTGGAGATGATCGAAGCGGCGCTGATCCTCGACGACAACGAGTCCGTCCTCTATCCGGACGGTGCGATCCTGCTCTTCTCCCGGGGCTGGGTGCGCTGATCCCGCCGGCCGGGGCCCCACGTCCGCGGACCATCCCATGTACCGACTCGTCCAGCTCCTGGCCGCCCTGGGCTACGTCTCCTTCGGGCTGCTCGGCCTCGTGCTCTCGGTCCGGATCGTCCTCGACCTCCTGGGCGCCGTGGCCGCCGTGCTCTCCGTGCTCCTCTTCCCCGTGACCCTGGCGGTGGCTCCGTGGATCCCCCTGGCCCGGGAAGGGGAGGTGACCGCGGTGCTCGTCGTCTACGGCGGGATCGCCCTCTCGGGCGTGCTGCACGCCGTGGGAAACACCATGCGGAGGGGCGCCCGGAGCTGAGGCACCCGGGCTGTCCCATCGGGTGGACGGTGGGTGTCCTGTGGGGTGGAGGGAGAGCGGGGCCGACAGGCCTCGCAGGCCCCTGGCGAGGGGCCTGCGGACCGGCACGCGCCTTGCACCCTTTGCCGGTCGGGAGGGGTATCCGGAGAAGAACCGGCGCGGTGAGGGAGGCTGCCATGAGCGACGGGGTCGAGGGCCGAGGGGGCGAAGGACGGGGGCGGACCGGCAGGGTCTTGCCCGCGATCCTTGCGGCCGCGGTCCTGGCCGGGGGCCTCACGCTCCCCGGGGCGGCCGCGGCCCAGCAGGACGGCGACTTCCTCTTCGAGCGCCCGACGATGAGGTTCGGGGTGCGCACCGGCTACGCGATGCCCCGGGCCGCGAGCCAGATCTTCGACTTCACGACCCGGCGCCTCACCGTGGACGAGGACGACTTCGACTCCTTCGCCCTCTCCGGCGAGCTCGCGTTCCGGGCGAACGAGCGGCTGGACGTGGCCGTCGAGGTGGGCGTCTCGAGGGCGGAGATCTTCTCCGAGTTCCGGGACTACGTCGGCACCGACGACCTGCCGATCCAACAGACCACCGACTTCACCCGGATACCGGTCACCCTGAACGTGCGGGGCTATCTCTTCGAGCGGGGAAGATCGGTGAGCAGGTACGCGTGGATCCCGGGGGGGTGGTCTCCCTATCTCGGGGCCGGGGTGGGCTGGATCTCCTACGAGTTCTCCCAGGATGGGGAGTTCGTGGACTTCGAGACCCTCGACATCTTCCGGGACCGCTTCGTCTCCGACGGGACCGCGCCCACGGTCCACGTCGTGGGCGGGATCGACGTCTCCCTGGGACGCCGGCTCGTCCTCAGCGGGGAGGGCCGGTACGGATGGGCCGAGGGAGAGATGGACGGCGACTTCGTGGGATTCGACGAGATCGACCTGTCGGGCTTCCAGGCCACGGTGGGGATCTCCGTACGCTTCTGAGGGCCGGAGGAGGGGGACGGCGATGAGCGATGCGCGCAAGATCCGAGCCACGGTGCTCCCCAGCTTCGCGGTCGCGGCTCTTCTGGCTTTGGCCCCGGCCGCGCCCGCCGGCGCCCAGGCCGGCACGGTGGGGAGCTGGCTTCCGTGGGCCGGCTGCTGGGAGGGCCTGCCCCCGGATGCGGTAGGGGGAGAGGGCGTGGAAGGGGAAGTCCCCGAGGGGATGCTCTGCATCCGTCCCGCCGACGGCGTCCGGACGGCAGAGCTCCTGACGGTCGTCGACGGGGAGATCGGCTACACCCGGACCCTGAGGGCCGATGGGCGCAGGCAACGGGTGAGTCGGCAGGGATGCGAGGGCTGGCAGACCGCTCGCTTCTCCGAGGACGGGGCCCGGGTGTACCTCCGGACCGACCTGACCTGTGAGGGAGGGGTGCGCCGGGTGGCGTCGGGGATCATGGCCATGGTCTCGCCGTACGAGTGGATCGACGTCCAGGCCGTGGAGATCGGGGAGGGCGAGGCGAGCGCCTGGGTGCAGCGTTACGGCTTCGCCGACGAGGAGCCCGTGGAGGCGGCCGGTCTCGAGGAGATCGTCGAGGACCGGGCGATGGCGGTGGAGTCGGCCCGGATGGTGGCCGCCAGGGCTCCCGGGATCGACGACGTGATCGACGCCTCCGAACACGTGCACCCGCAGGCGGTCAAGTCCTGGATCGCCGAGCAGAGCGACCCGTTCCGGATCGACGCCGAGGGCCTGACGGCGATGGCCGACGCCGGTGTGCCCCGGGACGTGATCGACGTGGTGGTGGCGGTGAGCTACCCGGATCGGTTCGCCGTGGACGGCGAGCCCCGTGAGCGGGAGGAGGAGTACGACCGCCGCTACGACGACCGCCGGTACGGGTCTTACGGTCATCCCCGCAGCCGAGTGTGGCTGGGGTTCCATTTCGGATACCCGTACTACTACGGCCCGTACCGCTACCGGTCCTCCTTCTTCCACCCCTACGGTTTCGGTTATTACCCCTACTACCGCCCCAGCGTCGTGATCGTCCGGCCCCGGGATGCCGGGGGCCGGGTCCTGAACGGGCAGGGGTACCGGGGGCCCAGGAGACGGACCACGGGAGGATCGTCTTCGTCGCCGTCGGTGATCCGGGGCGGCTCCTCGTCGGGGGGCGGCACGATCTCCCCGGCGGGACCGTCGAGCGGCGGCTCTTCCACGGGTAGGAAGGCCAAGCGAAGAAAGGGGGGAGGGGACGACGGGGGAGGGACCGGCCTCTTCCACTGACCCCCGGAGCTCACGCTCCCTCGAAGGGGCCCACGGCGGCCCGCGGCCTTTCTGGCCCGGGCCGCCGTCGCCATCTTGGGCCGCCGGGGCCGGGCGGGCGCAGTCCGGGCTCAGCGCCGTCTCCGAAGCAGCCGAGCCTCCACCGGGAGCGGAGCCATGGCCCGCAGCGAAGCAGCCGCCGGCGAGCCGTACGAGCACGGCCGCGGACGGCGATGAGCGGGGACGGGGAGGAGACGCCCTGGCTCCTCTACGGCGCCTACGGCTTCACGGGCCGTCTCATCGCCCGGCGGGCGATCGCGATGGGCCTCCGGCCGATCCTCGCCGGGCGGCGCAGGGAGCCCACGGCGGACCTGGCCCGGGAGTTGGACCTCGAGTGCCGGGTCTTCGACCTGGACGATCCCCCCGCCCTCCGGGAAGGACTGCGCGGGGTCCAGCTCGTCATGCACACCGCGGGACCCTTTTCCCGCACCTGGCGGCCCATGGCCGAAGCCTGCCTGGCCGCCGGGGTCCACTACCTGGACATCACGGGAGAGATCGAGGTGTTCGAGGCCCTGGCCGGCCTGGACGGGGCGGCCCGGGAGACCGGGGTGATGCTCCTGCCCGGCGTCGGCTTCGACGTCGTTCCCACGGACTGCGCCGCCGCCCGGGTCGGGGGCCGGCTGGAGGAGCCGGTCCACCTGGACCTGGCCTTCGCCAGCAGCGGGGGGCCGAGCCGGGGCACGGCGCTCACGATGATCGAGGCCCTGGGCCGGCCCTCGAGGATCCGCTCCGGCAGCCGGATCGTGGACGTGGCCTGGGGATCGATCGCCCGGACGATCCCCTTCTCCGACGGGGAGCGCCACGGGGTCTGCATCCCCTGGGGCGACGTGAGCACGGCGTATCACACCACGGGGATCGGGAATATCCGGGTCTTCACGGCCGTGCCCCGCCGCGTGGGGCGGTGGCTTCCGTTCCTCCGCTTCCTCCTCGTCCGGGCCCCCGTCCGTCGGGCGGCGGCCCGGCTCGTGGAGTGGACCGTCCGGGGCCCCGACGACGAGACGCTCCGGGAAGGCCGGAACCGGGTCTGGGCCGAAGCCCGGAACCGGGCGGGGGAGCGGGCACGGGTGGAGCTCGTGACGCCGATCGGATACACCTTCACCGCCCGGAGCGCGGTGGCCGCGGTCCGACGGGTGCTCCGGGGAGCGGTGGCGGGTGAGTCCCTCGGCTTCCGCACGCCGGCGACGGCGTTCGGCTCGGACTTCGTGGACGGGATCGAGGGCGTGGAGTGGGTGCGGCGCTGAGGTGGGGACTCCGGAATCCGGCGGGGAGGGTGGACCCTGCGCTGAAACTTCGTCGGAGGGGTCTCCGTGGTGGTCCGGGAGTCGAGATGCGGACGCATCGGGAAGGGATGCCATGATCGATACGATTCGAAGCGCGACCGGGGATCCGTTGGCCGTGGTCGCGGCCATGACCCTGATCCTCGGCGTCTCCGGGCTGGGGGCCCAGGACGCGCCGACGCCCCCGGAGGACACGGCGTCGGTCCGGCTCATGATCCTGGGAACCTACCACTTCGCCAGCCCCGGCCAGGACGCGATCAACGTGGAGGCGGCCGACGTCATGACCCCGGAGAAGCAGGCCGAGATCCGGGCCGTGGTCGACGACCTGGCGGCGTTCGCGCCCACGAAGGTGGCCCTCGAGTATCCCCGGGACCGGGGCGAGACCCTGGACAGCGTCTACCAGGCCCACCGGGAAGGGCGGCACGAGCTCACGCCCAACGAGCGGCAGCAGCTCGGCTTCCGGGTGGCGGCCCGCATGGGCCACGAGCGGGTGCACGCGGTGGACTGGCGCAACGACTTCGCCCTCGACGAGGTCGTGGCTTGGGCCCAGCAGCACGATCCCTCGTTCATGGCCTACTTCCAGGAGCTTCGCGAGCGGATCGAGCGCGAGGGCACCCGGGAGCAGGGGACGATGACCGTGGGAGAGATCCTGCGGCGCACCAACGCCCGGGAGGAGGTCCACGAGACCTTCGCGCCCTACATGCGCACCGCCGAGGTGGGAGCGGACTCGGTCTACGTGGGGATCGAGCCCGTGGTCCAGTACTATGAGCGCAACCTCCGGATCTTCGCCAACCTGGCCCGGATCGCGGAGCCCGGAGACCGGATCCTGGTGATCTTCGGCTCGGGCCACTCCCCCTTCCTGCGCGCCTTCGTCCGGGGACACCCGGGGATGGTGCTCGTGGATCCCCTGGACTATCTGTGAGGTCCCGCCCAGCCCCGTTGAACCGGAAGCGTCGTTGCCCCGGGAGATGAGCCGTTGAGCGATACCGTATGGCCCGCCGCACTCGACGTGCTCGCCGACGACCCCGGCTTCGGTCCCGTGGTCGAGCGCGTGGGTCCGGTGCGGATGCCGCCTCCGGCCCCCACCCACTTCCGGGCGCTGGTCCGGGCGATCGTCTACCAGCAGCTCGCCGGGGCCGCGGCTCGGACGATCCACGGACGGGTCGAGGACGCCCTGGAGGGGGAGATCGAGCCGGGGACCGTGCTCCGGACCCCCGAGGAGGTGCTCCGGGAAGCCGGCCTCTCCGCCTCCAAGCTGAAGGCGATCCGGGACCTGTCGGAGAAGGTGGAGTCCGGGGCCGTGCCCCTGGAGGTCCTGGAGGAGCTCTCCGACGAGGAGGTCGTGGACGCCCTGACCGTGGTGTGGGGGATCGGGGTGTGGACGGCACGGATGTTCCTCCTGGGCCAGCTCCGCCGCCCCGACGTGTGGCCGACCGGCGACCTGGGGGTCCGGGCCGGATGGGCCCGGATCCACGGGCTGCAGGACCCGCCCTCGGCCAGCGAGCTGGATCCCCTGGGCGAGCCCTATCGCCCGTGGCGGAGCGCGGCCGCGTGGTACTGCTGGCGGGCCACCGAGACCGTGGCGCCGGGGGCCTGAGCTCCCGGTGAGGAAGCGTCCGGTGGGGACGGTCCCGACGCGGCGGGAGGAGCTCCGGTGCCCGAGTCCCTGAGGACGAAGCTCACCCGTTGGGGCTTCAATCTCTTTCCCGCGTACCGGGGCACCGGCGCCCGCATCACCTACATCGCCGCCGACTTCCGCGAAGTCCGGATCAAGCTTCCCCTGAGCTGGCGCACCCGGAACTATGTGGGCACGATCTTCGGGGGAAGCATGTACGGGGCCGTGGACCCGATCTACATGATCATGCTGATCAAGAACCTGGGTGACGGATACGTGGTCTGGGACAAGGCGGCCACGATCCGCTTCCGCAAGCCCGGCCGCGGCACCCTCTACGCCCGCTTCGTCCTCTCCGGAGACGAGCTCGCGGCGATTCGCCGGGAGCTGGAGGCCGCCGAAACCCTCGAGCGGGTCTACGACGCGGAGCTGGTGGACGACGGCGGGGTCGTCCACGCAGAGGTGGAGAAGACGATCCACATCCGGAGGCGCAGGGATTGAGCCCCGGAGCGGGGGTGAGCAGGGGGAGGAGGTCGGGCCTCCGGGGAGCGCCTCACAGGGAGGGAGCACGATGCGTGAGAGGGACTACATCCTCCGCATGATCGAGGAGATGGGCGAGATCCTGATCCGGATCCGCAAGAAGATCCTGGGTCAGGAGGAGGAGGCGCCCGTCGACGCGGACTTCGGATCCCTCTCCCGCTCCCTCTCCCGGCTGGCGGGCGTCGACCTGAGCCTGGCCCGCTCGGCGTCGGCCGACACCCTGGCGATGCTGGTGGCGCCGGCCGGGGAGGTGGATCCGACCCGCTGCTGGATCCTGGCGGAGACCCTCTATCTGGACGGCATCCACGCGAGCATGGAGGGGCGGGACGACGACGCCCTGGCGAGCCTGGACCGGGCCCACCGACTCTTCGCCCTGGTGAAGCCCGGGGGCGTCTACCTCGTGGGCTTTCCCGAGGCGGCCGAGCGGATGCGGGAGATCGAGACCCGCCTCGAGGCCCTGGGCGCAGCTCTGGACGAGGCGGACCGGACGGACAGCGAGGGGAATCCGGGCTCGGCGGACCCGGGGGAGAGCCGGGAAGGAGAGCCGGGGTGAGCCACGCTCCGGGCCTCAGCGACCGGGACTGGCGCGTCCGCGCGGCCGTCTATCGGCGCTTCGCCGAGACCGGCGAGGCTCCGGACGCGGACCGCCTTGCCGGAGACACGGCGCTCCCCCCCGGCGGGGTGGAGGCGTCGCTCGGCCGCCTGGCGAAGGCCCGACTCCTGACGCTGGCTCCGGGGACCCGGCGGATCTGGATGGCCCATCCCTTCTCGGCGGTCCCCACCCGCTACCCCGTGGAAACGCCGGACGGGCGCTACTGGGCGAACTGCGCGTGGGACGCACTGGCGATTCCCTCGCTCCTGACGACGGACGCCCGAGTGGACACCCGCTGTCCGGTGAGCGGGGAGAGGGTGGTCCTCCGGGTGCGGGACGGCGAGGTCGTGGGGGCCGAGGGGGTGATCCACTTCCTGGTTCCGCCCCGTCGCTTCTGGGAGAACGTGGGGTTCACCTGAGCCACGATCCTCCTCTTCCGGTCGGAAGACGAGGTCGGGCGCTGGTGCGAGGAGCGGGGCCTCGGGCCCGGGGCGATCGTGTCGCCGAACCGGGTGTGGCTCCTGGGACGGGAGTGGTACCGGGGTCGCCTCGAGGAGGCGTGGCGACCCAGGAGCGTCGAGGAGAGGTCCGAGGTCTTCGAGAGGGTCGGTCTTGAGGGTGCGTTCTGGAGGCTGAAATGAGCGGAGAGGCGACGAGCGCCGCGGGGACGGCGGGCCGGGACCGGGAGCTGGAGATCCGACGGTGCGATCCCGACGAGCGGGGGGAGATCCTGGAGGTGATCAACGAGGCGTCCCGCGCCTACCGGGGCGTGATCCCCGAGGATCGGTGGAAGGAGCCCTACATGCCCGGGGAGGAGCTGGACCGGGAGATCGAGGAGGGCGTCGCGTTCCACGGCGCCCGTGCCGGTGACCGCCTGGTCGGCGTCATGGGGATCCAGCCCGTGGAGGACGTGGCGCTGATCCGACACGCCTACGTCCGTCCCGGCTGGCAGGGCAGGGGGGTGGGCACCCGTCTCCTGGAGCGGATTAGAGCCGAGGAGCCCGGGCCGTTGCTCGTGGGGACCTGGGCCGCGGCGGAGTGGGCGGTGGCGTTCTACGAGGCTCGGGGCTTTCGCCGCATCCCGGGGGAGGAGGGCGCCCGGGTTCTGCGCCGCTACTGGTCGATCCCCGAGCGCCAGGTGGAAACCTCGGTCGTCCTGGCCGAAGACGCGTGGTGGGAGCGGAGGGGGTAGCCGGGGAAGGCCCGGATCCCCTTCGTAGGGGCCCCGCTATCGCCAGCGCCGGGCGATGCCCACGCCGACGAAGAAGTCCCCCGACTCCGGATCCCAGCCCCCGTTGAGGTCCAGCTGGGTGTCCGCGCCCGTGAGGTAGGCGAGCCCGCCCTCGAGGACGTGGACCGATTCGCCCGGGGGAAAGGTGCCCGCCCAGCCCCCGTAGATCCCCAGCCCCTCGACCGACGCGAAGGAGTAGCTCGGGGTCACCGAGACCGACCAGGTCTCGTCGGCCAGGGTCTCGAAGGGCGACGTGTAGCCGCCGTTGACCGAGAGGCCGGCCCCGCCCTCGAAGGTCCAGTCGGCCAGGAGCGCGAGGGTCAGCAACGCTTCGTCGGCGGTGAAGGCGTCGCTCCCCGTGGGCAGAGAGCTCTCGACCAGCGCGGAGACCCGCATGACGCCGTCGGACGACCTCCCGAGCCGGGTCTTCAGGCCCAGGGAGAAGTCCTCGAGCCCCTCGTCGTCGACCCCGTTCCGGAGAAATGTGAAGGAGTTGAGCCCGCCCCGGAGCTCCACGCCTCCCACGCCGTAGCGCAGGAGCAGCTCCCCCATCCGGTACAGCTTGCTCGCGCCGGCCTCGGAGCGGGCCGCTCCAGCCTCGACCTGGAAGACCCCCGGCGCCAGGACCCTGGAGCCGTCGCCGATCCCCGGGCGGTCCGAGGCGATCGTCTCGGCCGGGTCCCGCTCCTCGCGCTCCAGGGGCCCGACCTGGGCCCCCAGGGACCGAAAGGCGCCGGCGGCGAGGAGCACCGGCAGGAGGAGGACGGCCAGCCCGCGGGCCGTCGGGGAGGCGGGGGTGGGGGTACGGGGCATGGGGACCTCGAATCTCCGTCGAAGGGTGGTGTCGGACCGCACGTCGCCGACAGTGTACCGGGGCGCAGGCACGATGTGCCCAGTTCGGGGGTAGGCGATCTCCATGACGCCCGAAACCGAGAGGGAAAGAAGCGACCGAGAGACCGCCACCCTGGGCGGTGGATGCTTCTGGTGCCTGGAGGCCGTGTTCGAGCGCCTGTCCGGGGTGGAGGAGGTGCGGCCCGGCTACGCGGGGGGGGACGTGCCGGACCCCGACTACGCGGAAGTGTGCACGGGGCGCACCGGCCACGCCGAGGTGGTGAGGATCACCTTCGACCCGGAGCGGATCGGCTACCGGGAACTGCTGGACGTCTTCTTCACGATCCACGATCCCACGACCCGCGACCGCCAGGGCGCCGACGTGGGTACCCAGTACCGGTCCGTGATCCTCCACGAGTCCCCGGAGCAGGCCCGGGTGGCCCGGGAGACGATCGGGGAGCTCGAGGCCGGGGGCGCCTACGACGATCCCGTCGTCACCGAGGTGGAGCCCCTGGAGGCCTTCTATCCCGCCGAGGTCGAGCACCAGGAGTACTACCGGCGGAATCCCGCCCAGCCCTACTGCCGAACCGTCATCGCCCCCAAGCTCCGGAAGCTCGAGAAGAGCCACGAGGAGAAGCTGGAGGCCTGAGGAGGCGTCGTGGGCCTGAAGCTCCGGAGCAGCGCATTCGACGGAGGGGGCCGAATCCCGGTCCGGTTCACCTGTGACGGGGCCGACGAATCCCCTCCCCTGGCCTGGTCGGGCGCGCCCGACGGGGTGAGGACCTGGGCCGTGATCATGGACGACCCCGACGCCCCGGGGGGGACCTGGGTACACTGGGTGGCCTTCGACCTCCCCGGCTCCGCCTCGGAGCTGCCCGGCGCGCTCCCCCCGGACACTACCCTCCCGGGAGGCGGGGTCCACGGAGAGAACAGCTGGGGGCGGATCGGCTACGGGGGGCCCTGCCCTCCCGACCGCATCCATCGCTACGTCTTCAAGCTCTACGCCCTCGACGCCTCTTTGGGCCTGCACCCGGGAGCCGGAAAGCGCGACGTCCTCGACGCCATGGAGGGACACGTCCTGGACGAGGCGCGCCTCGTCGCGGAGTACGCCCGCTCTTCGGGGTAGCTCGCCCGCGTCCCCCGGTGGACGCGGGCCGCCCGACGCCTATCTTGGGCGCGAGCCCCCCGGCCCCGGATCGGAGGCCGGGCATCGCCCCATGGACCCGGACGGAAGGGAGCGCGTGCTGAAGGCGGGGATCTTCCTGGACGTGGAGAACCTGACCCGGAACGGCGGCTACGGGATGCGCTTCCGGGCCGTGAAGGAGCTGGTGGAGGCCCAGGGGGGGACCGTCCTCCGGGCCAACGCCTACATGGCCCGGGACGCCGAGCGGGAGTCCCACGACGACGAGTTCCGCCGGAAGAAGGAGGGGTACCGGGACCGGGTGCGCCGGGAGGGCTTCCACCTCGTGCTCAAGGAGGTGCGCCGCTACCGGGACACCGAGGGTGAGCTCGTCACCAAGGCGAACGCCGATCTGGACCTGGCGGTGGACGCCCTCCTCCAGTGTGAGAACCTGGACTACGTGCTCCTGGGCACCGGCGACGTGGATTTCCTCCGGCTGGTCCGGGCCCTCCAGACCCGGGGAAAGCGGGTGGATCTCCTCTCCTTCGCCAACACGAGCGCAGCGCTGCGCAGGGAGGTGGACTACCACTTCTCGGGCTTCCTCATGCCCGGGATCCTCCCCGACGACCCCGAGAGCGAGGACCGGGAGCGGGGAATCCTCCACGCGGTGAACGAGGAGAAGGGCTTCGGGTTCCTCACCGTCCAGACCGGGCTCGCCGTGGACGAGGTTCGGGACGACATCTTCCTCCACATCACCGACCTCACCGACCTGCGGGGCGGCACCCCGTCGAACGAGCGCTTCGCGGAGCTGAAGAACCGCCGGGCGATCATCGACTTCGAGCTGGAAGCACAGGACGAGGACCGGGTGAAGGCCGTGAACGCCACCGTATTCCAGCCCCGCTCGTGAACGGCGTGGCCGACGAAGTGGGGACGCCGGGCGCCGGCCCGGACGAGGAGGACGGCTCCGCCGCCGCGGGCGTCGTGGAGCGGATCTGGCTCGAGAGGGTCCGGAGGCGATCCTTAAATCCGGTGGAGGAGGCCGAGCTCGGTCAGGAGGTGGACCCCGCGAGCCGGCGGGCGAACCTCCGGGTGCGAGGGATCGCCCCGGGGCCCGGTTGGCGGGGTGGGGTCTTCGCCGTGGTCCTGGACGGGGGTCGGATCCGGCGGGGGGATTCCGTGGCCTGGATCGACCGGGGGGCGGGGCAGGGGAGGCCGAGGTGGACCCGGCGACGCTGAGAGACACCCTCGTGGGCGCGGTGGCGGGCGGTGCCCTCTTCGCCGCGGTGGCGATCTACCGCTCCGTGGTCGCGGGAGGCGATCTTCTCGCCTACGCCGGGCCGGTCGGCGTCTTCACGCTGATCGGCGCGACCGTCGGGGGGCTGACGGGCCCGCTCCTGGGTCGGGCCGTGGCGCGCCGCGCCGCCGGCGATCCCACGGACGCCGACGCGGGAGAGGGGGGCGGAGCCCGGCAGCCGCCGGCGTGGCTCCACCTCCTGGCCGGCGCGGCCGTGGGCTTCGGAATCGGTCACGCGTGGGGGCGCCTCTGGGCGGGGGTGGCGGTCGGACTGGGGCTGGCCCTCCTGGCCCGGCGCATCTTTCGTCCGTGAGCGGCTGGCTGTCCGTGGCCGCCGTTCGCTGGCTCCGGGTGCTGGAGGGCTACTACTTCGCCACCCCCCTCTTCCTCCTCGCCGACCTCTACCTCTCCACCCCGATACGGGTGGCCGCCCTGGGGGACTCGCCGTGGCGCTGGCCCTACTACGCCTTCGCCTTCGGCTGCGGCTTCGTCTGTCACTTCCGGCCCTCCCTGACCCCGCTGGTGGGGATGACCGAGAGCAGCCTGAACCTCTTTCTCCTCATGCTCGGGATCCTGCTTCCGGTGTGGGGGCTTCCCGACGCATTCCTGGCGGGGGAGCCCCTCCGGGGGCCCTTCGACCAGGTGAGCCTGGTGAACTTTCTCCTCTCCGGAGCGGTATTCATCACCGCGTTTCATCGGAGCCGGCGCGCCCTTCCGGGGGGCCGCTGACACCGGGGAGGCCGGAGCGGGGGCACCTCCGCTCCGCCGTGGACCGGGATCCGGAGATCCCCCCTCTGCGCCGGGGACCGGCACGCGGATGGGGCGCCGGCGGGACGGATATGCCATGAGCGAGACCGCGAGATCGCCGCGAATCGGGGAGGTGTCCTGGGGTCGGATCCGGGTGGAGGAGCCCGACGGCGGCTACAAGGACGCGAAGCTCTTCCCCGGAGGCGCCCGTGAGTGGGACTGGAACGAGACCGGCACCTCCCACGTGCCCGGCGTCCAGCCCGCCGACGTGGAGGAGCTCCTGGACCACGGCGCCGAGGTGGTGGTCCTCTCCCGGGGGATGAACGAGCGTCTCCGCGTGCCCGACGAGACGGTGGCCTACCTGGAAGAGCGCGACGTGGAGACCCACGTGGCCCAGACCGAGGAGGCGGTGCGCGTCTACAATCGCCTCCGGGAGGAGCGGCCGGTGGGGGGTCTCTTCCACACCACCTGCTGAGCAGGCCGACCCGCCCGAGACGGACCCGGGCTCGTCGGGCGGGGCGGGGACGCTTCGGCGACTCGCCGGCGGCCGCCCCCTGGCTCCCCCCGACCCCCCGCCTGCATATTGAGCGCCCGAGCCCGCCGCTCACTCCGGCTTCGCCAGGACCGGGCCGCACGGAAAATCCCCACGGGAGCCCGACGATGATCCGCTGGCACGCCGCGCTCAGCCTCCTTCTCCTCTTGGCCCTTCCCGCCTTCGCGGTCGCACAGACGCCCGAGCAGGAGGCGAAGAAGGCCCGTCATCAGACCCGGCCCGAGGGCTGGAACATCCGGCCCGACCGGGCCGGCGCCGACACCTCCGAGATCTACTTCGCCACCATAGAGCCGGGCTTCCACGTGACCACGGGTCCGGCCGCGATCTTCTGGCATCCCGACTCCACCGCCACCGGAAGCTTCCGGGCCGAGGTGGGGATCCACCTCTTCGATCCGGGCCGGCGCCGGGAGGCCTACGGCCTCTTCGTGGGAGGCCGGAATCTGGACGGGCCGAACCAGGCCTACACCTACTTCCTGGTCCGCCGCACGGGCGAGTACCTGATCAAGCGCCGCACGGGGAGCGACACCGAGACCCTGGTGGGCTGGACCGCCCACGACGCCGTGGTCTCCTGGGACGAGAAGGATCCCGACGCCCAGACCACGCTCAACACTCTGGCGGTCGAGGCCGGACCCGAGGAGCTGGTCTTCCGCGTGAACGGAAGCGAGGTGGATCGGGTGCCCCGGGAGGGCCTCGGCGTGGAGGGCGTGGTGGGTGTCCGGGTCAACCACGCCTTGAACGTCCACGTCGGGGGGATCGAGATCGAGGAGGGGAGAGGGGCCTCGGGACGCTGAGCCCGTGGTGGTGGCGCAGGGATCCGGTGGCCCCGGCGACGGGTCGGAGACCCGGCTCGCCGTGTACGGCTCCCTGGCCCCCGGGGAGGCCAACGCCTGGGTCCTGGAGCCCGTCGACGGGGAGTGGCTCGAGGGTGGCCGGGTCCGGGGCCGTCTCCACGACCGGGGCTGGGGCGCCGGGAAGGGCTACCCCGGGCTCGAGTGGGATCCAGGGGGCGAGCCCGTGGCGGTGAAGGTCTTCGTCTCCCCCGATCTCCCGGACCACTGGGCCCGGATCGACGCCTTCGAGGGGGAGGACTACCGGCGCATCGTCGTGCCCGTGGAGGGGCTGCCCGGGGGCGGGCGTCCGTGCAACATTTACGTGGTGGGATGAGCGAGCTGGACCGCGCGATCCTGGTCCGCCGGCTCTACGAGTCCGGCTTCGACCCCGAGCGCCTGGACGAGTTCGTGGCCGAGGACTGCGTCTATCGTGGGCCCGGGGGAGAGGTGCGGGGGCGGGAAGCCCTCCGGGAGATGTGTGCCGAGCTCCGCCGGGCCTTCCCCGACCTGAGGATTAGGGTGGACGCCCTGCGCGTGGACGGCGACGAGGTTGAGGTGGAGTGGACGATGACGGGCACCCACGGCGGCGCGATCGGTGAATTCGAGGCCACGGGCCGGGAAGTGGAGATGAGCGGGCGCCACACCGAGGTGGTGAGGGGCGGACGAGTGGTGGAGCGGTGGGGCACCTCTGACCACGTCGGCCTGGCCCGCCGGCTCCGGGAGGCGGCCGAGAACGAGGAAGAGGAGGAGGAATGATCGACGCACCGCGGGACCGAGCTCACGAAGCCTCCCGGCGCGGAAGGACCGTCCCGGCGATCATCGTCGGCGCCCTCGCGGCCGCGGCGTGCGGGGCCCTCACGGTGGCGTGCGCCCCGGCCGAGGGTCCCCGGTCGGCGGCGGAGGGTGGGGATGGAGCTCCCGGTTGGGAGTGGTCGTGGGAGCGGATCGAGGAGACGGTGGACGAGGTCCGGGCCGGGCGGGATCTGACCCCGGCCTCGTGGCCGGGGCGCGCCCGGGTGGCCGTCCTCCTCTCCTTCGACGTGGACAACGAGACGATCTCGCTCCGCTACGGCGAGCCCACGATCGGCGGGCTCAGCCAGGGACAGTACGGGGCCCGGAGGGGGCTGGAGCGAGTCGTGAGCCTTCTGGACGAGTACGAGATCCCGGCCAGCTTCTTCATCCCGGCGGTGAGCCTGCGGCTGAACCCCGGGCAGGCCCGGATCATCAACGCCTCGGGCCGCCACGAGTTCGGCATCCACGGCTGGGTCCACGAGATGAACGCCCGCCTGGACTCGGTCACGGAGCGGGCCCTGGTGGAGCGGGCCCTGGAGGAGGTGGAGGAGATCACTGGATACGAGCCCGTGGGCTACCGGGCGCCGTCGTGGAACTTCAGCGCCCACACCCTGGCGATCATCCGCGATCTGGGGTTCCTGTACGATTCCTCCCTCATGGCCGACGACCGTCCCTACGAGATCGTGGCCGACGGCGAGGAGACGGGCCTGGTGGAGCTGCCCGTGGAGTGGATCCTGGACGACGCCCCGCTCTTCAACCCCCTGGGCGACCGCTACGCCTCACCCCGTGAGGTGCTCCGGGTGTGGATCGACGAGTTCGACGTGGCCTACGAGGAGGGAACGATCTTCCTCCTGACGATGCACCCCCACATCGTGGGCCACCGGTCGAGGATCGTGGTCCTGCGGGAGCTGATCGAGTACATGCGCCAGCGGGAGGACGTCTGGTTCGCCACCCACCGGGCGGCGGCGGAGCACGTTCGAGGGGCGCTGGCCCGTCGCTGATCCACGGATCCGAGGGGCGGGTTCGGGGGAATCCGCCGTCGCCGGTCAGATCATTCCCGCCATGCGGTCGAGGAAGCGCCGTTCCTCGGCCGAGAGGCTGTCCACGCCCTGGCTCTCGATCTTTCGCAGCAGGCTCTCGACCTCCTCCCGGTTCAGCTCGTGGAGCTGCTCCAGGGGGATCGCCCCCCACCGGTCCGCGGCCTTGCCCTTGCCCGCGCTCCGGGATTCGGAGCGGGGGAGGGGGATCTCGACCCGAGGCCGCCGCTTCCTCCTCTTCTTCCGCTCCCGGAACTTCAGGTAGCCGAAGCCCAGGGCGAGACCCCCCAGGTGGGCGAAGTGGGCAACGCCGGACTGGGCCCCGGAGAGCCCACTGTAGAGGCTCACCGCCACCAGCATCAGCGCGAGCCAGCGCGCCTGAATCGGGAGAACGCCCCAGATATAGATGTTCTCCCGGGGCCAGTAATACGCGAACGCCAGGAGAACTCCGTAGACCGCGCCCGAGGCGCCGACCACCGCCGCCCGGGGCTCGAAGAGAAATGAGAAGAGGGCGCCCCCGATCCCGCTGATGAAGTAGAGGACGAGGAAGTCCCGGCTGCCGAGGCGCTCCTCCAGCCGGGGGCCGAAGAAGAAGAGCCCGATCATGTTGAAGAGGAGATGGGCGAAGCCCGCGTGCACGAACATGTAGGTGAGCACCGACCAGGGCCGCTGGAGGACCAGCGCCGGGACGAAGGCCATGAGGTTCGCCACCATGGGCTGGGCGGCCGTCAGAAAGAAGACGGCCACGTTCGCCACCAGGAGGCGGAGGACCCAGGGGGTCATGTACACGGCGCGGGCGACTCCCTCATCGTGTCCGGTGCGGGGCTCGTCGTCGAATCGACGGAGGGGCGGCTCGCCCACTCCGGCCCGGGGTGAGTCCGGCGACCCGTTAACCTATCCAGAGCCGGGACGAACCTCCACCGTTCCGTCCGCGGCTCCCCTCTCCTAAGTTGCCCGAGGCCGAGGACCAGAATTCGACCTCCCGACCTATGACCCGCGACGCGAATCCGGTCTGTTCCCTCGACTTCCGCATCCCCTTCCACCGCATCGAGGCGCGCCACGTGGGGCCCGGGATCCGGGCGGTCCTGGAGGAGGCCCGGGAGCGGGTGGAGGATCTGGCGGTGGCGGGGGGCGAGCGGACGTACGGGAACACGATCCGGGTCCTGGACCGGATCACCGAGCGGGTGGACCGGGCGGTGGATCCGGTCCGGCACCTGATGTCGGTGGCCGAGACCCCGGAGCTGCGCCAGGCGTGGAACGACGTCCTTCCCGAGATCACGCGCTTCCGGACGTGGCTCCACCTCCACCCGGGGCTCTGGGCCGCCGTCCGTGAGGCGGGGGAGAGCGACGCCACCGCGGAGCTGGGGGGCGTTCACGCCCGCCACATGGAGAAGACGCTGCGGGAGTTCCGTCGGGCTGGCGCGGATCTGCCCGACTCGGAGAAGGAGCGGCTCTCCGAGATGCGGGTCGAGCTCTCGACCCTGGAGCAGCGGTTCAGCGAGAACGTCCTCGACGCCACCGCCGACTACGAGCTCCACATCACCGACGAGGAGCGGCTGGAGGGGGTGCCGGAGAACGCCTTGCGGCGCTACCTGGCCCGGGCCCGGGAGCAGGACCTGGTGGGATGGCTGCTGACCCTGGACTTCCCCTCCTACGAGCCCGTCCAGAAGTACGCGACGGACCGCGCCTTACGGGAGGAGCTCCACGCAGCCTACACCGGCCGCTGCCGCCAGGGGGCCTACGACAACCGGGAGACGATCCGGCGGATCCTCGGGCTCCGCCAGGAGATGGCGGAGCTCCTGGGCTATCCTCACTTTCCCGACTACCAGCTCGAGGAGGCGATGGTGGGCACCGGCGGACGGGCGCGCCGCTTCGTCGAGGACCTGGTGGGCCGGACCCGACCCTACTTCGACCGGGACGTGGGTCTCCTCCGGGAGCACGCCCGGGAGCTGGGGATCGACGACCTCCAGCCCTGGGACGTGGCGTACGTGAAGGAGAGCCTCCGGCTGCGGCGCTACCGGGTGGACGACGAGGCCGTCCGGCCCTACTTGCCCCTGGAGGCCGTCCTCGACGGGGTCTTCGAGATCGCTCGCCGGGTCTTCGGGCTCTCGATCCGGGAGCGGGAGATCGAGGAGGTCTGGCACCAGGACGTCCGCTTCTTCGACGTGGCCGACGAGGAGGGCCGGTGCATCGGGGCTTTCTACGGCGACTTCTTCCCCCGCAAGGAGAAGCGCCAGGGGGCCTGGATGAACCACTTCATCACCGGTCGGCCCACCGAGGACGGCGGCTTCGAGCCCCACCTGGGCTTCATCGCCGGCAACTTCACGCCCCCGGAGGGAGACACGCCCGCCCTCCTGACCCACCGGGAGGTCCAGACGACCTTCCACGAGTTCGGACACCTCCTCCACCAGCTCTGCTCCCGGGTTCCGGTGAGGCCCAGGGCCGGCCTCAACGTGGCGTGGGACTGGGTGGAGCTGCCCTCCCAGCTCATGGAGAACTGGACGTGGGAGCGGGAGGCGGTCGCACTCTTCGGCCGTCACCACCGGACGGACGAGGTCTTTCCCGAGGAGCTCTTCCGGCGGCTCGAGGCGGGGCGCCGTTTCATGGGTGGGTGGGATCAGATGCGTCAGCTCTCCTTCGGCACCCTGGACCTCGGCCTCCACCTGGACTTCGCCCCGGGGGGAGCCGACGGGGATCCGGCGGCGTTCGCCGAAGAGCGTCTCCAGCCCTTCGCCCCGGGCCCCGAGTTCGCACGGCGCCACAACCTCACCAGCTTCACCCACCTCTTCTCCGGGGGGTACGCCTCGGGGTACTACAGCTACCTCTGGTCCGAGGTGCTGGAGGCCGACGCCTTCCGGCGCTTCCGGGAGGAGGGGATCTTCAGCCGGGCGACGGGTCGGGCGTTCGTCGACGCGGTCCTCTCCCGGGGCGACAGCGCCGAGCCCGACGAACTCTTCCGGGAGTTCGTGGGGCGGGATCCGGACCCGTCGGCCCTCATCGAGCGCAACCTGGGGGAGCTGGAGGAGTGAATGGGCGGGGCGCTCACGTCTCCACGCGGTTGCGCCCCTTCTCCTTCGCCCGGTAGAGGGCCTCGTCGGCCCGCTCCAGCACCGTCCGGGGGGCCTCGTCGGCCTCCCGGGGCTCGGCGGCGCCCAGGCTCACCGTCACCGAGAGCTTCTTGCGCCGGCGAGACGACCCCTTCCCCCGTGACTTCCGGCCCTTCTTCCTGCGCTTCGGCCCCCGGACGGTGAAGGTCGAGCCCTTCACAGCCTCCCGGACCGCCTCCAGGTGGGGGCGGGCCTCGTCGGGGGTCTTTCCCGGAAAGAGCAGGGTGAACTCCTCCCCCCCGTAGCGAAAGGCCCGGGCCCCCCCGGGGGCCTTCCTCAGGCGGCTCGCAACCATCTTCAGCACCTGGTCTCCCACCTCGTGGCCGTGCTCGTCGTTCACTGCCTTGAAGTGGTCCACGTCCACCATGGCCACGGTGTAGCGGCCCCCGAGCCGGTCCAGCTCCTGGTTCAACGCCCGGCGGGCCGGGAGCCCGGTCAGCTCGTCGTGATAGGCGAGTGCGTAGGACCCCTCCACCACGGCCACGCACAGAATCAGCCCGGAGGCGAGGAGATGGACCCCGAAGGCGAGGCTTGCGGGCGCGGACCCGAGGGCGAGGACCAGGGCCGCAAGGGACCAGAGCAGGCCCCGCTCCACCGGGCCTCTCCGCACCAGCGTGACCGTCGCCACCACCGCGCCCCCCACCGCGGCCGAGAGGATCGAGGGCGTGGGCGCCCACTCCACGCCGGGAAGGGAGACGGAGCGTTCCGCCAGCGCTGAGAGCGGCCCGGGCCAGCGCAGGCCGACGACCGCTGCGGCGCCGAGGGCGAGGAGAACGAGCCCCGGCGCCAGCGCGCCCCGCAGCGAGACGATCGGTCGGTCCCGGAGGAGGGCGACGACGGCGAACAGAGGGGGGAAGGCGATTCCCGCTGCCTCAGCGAAGGCCCCCGGCGTCGGGTCCGGCAGGAGGGTCGGGGCGGCCTGCACGCCGGCCACCGCGACCACGGCGGCCGCGATCCGCGACCGTCGGAAGCGCCACGCCAGGATCAGGGCCACGGCATGGAGCACCCAGGGATAGCCCTCCACCGCGGCCGCCAGGACCGGGGAGTCGGGGTCGAGCTGGAGCCAGGCCACCGCGGCCAGGAGGACGAGCGCCCCGGGCAGGGTCCAGGGGAGGAGGCGGTCGAGGACGGCGGGCAGGCGCGGGTTCACGGCCGGGGATGGTAGGTCCGGCGACGGAGGGATACAAGCCGGGCCGATCGCCTCCGGGGATCCGGGGTACCCGGGGCCGGAGCCATGAACGCTCCTTCGCGTCTGAGGACGACGGCCGGTCGCTCCGGCCTCGCCTCGGGCCGGAGCCCTGGAGGAGCAGCGATGGGCGCAGGACCGGTCAGGAACGAGGACATCGACAGCCCGGAGGCGGTCCTCGTCTTCTCCTATGGCTCCAACATGTGCCGGGAGCGGCTCCTGGCCCGGGCCCCCTCGGCCCGCATCCTGGGACGGGCGGTGCTCAGTGGGCACGCGCTCCGTTTCCACAAGCGCAGCAACGTGGACGGGTCCGGAAAGGCCGACGCGTATCTCACGGGACGAGACCGGGACCGGGTGTGGGGGGTCCTGGCCCTCTTCTCCCGGGAGGACAAGGAGGCCCTGGACCGGGTGGAGGGGGTCGGTACCGGGGCCGGACCGGCGTGGTGGAGACCCCGAAAGGGGAGCGCCGGATCGCCCACTTCTACGTAGCGCAGGAAGCGTGGATCGTCCCCGGGCTCCGGCCATTCGGATGGTACAAGGAGCTGGTCACGACGGGGGCGCGGCAGCACGGTCTGCCCGATCCCTACGTCCGGGCTCTCGAGGCCGTGGCATCGGAGCCCGATCCGAATCGGGAGCGGCAGGGGGAAAACCTCGCGATCCTCCCGGACCGCTGACGAGGGCCGAGTCCTCTCCGCCGCTCGTCGTCCGTTCCTTCCACTTTCCCCGGGGCCTCGCCCCTTGCAGGTTCCACATCGGCCTGCTCAGCGAACGGGAGAGAGCCCATGAGCCCCGCGCCCGGATCCCGACCGATCTCCCCCCGCCTCCTGAACCAGCTCGCCACCGCCCTCCGGGCCGTGGAGGGCGCCCGGCGGTCCGACGAGGACCGGGAAGAGGCGGTGGGAACGGCTCTGGAGGATCTCGGGGTCCTGGCCGAGCTGGTGCGGGATCTGGGCGAGGGGTCACTTCCCGAGGGCGTGCCCGCCCGGATCGAGGAGGCGCGGGAGGCGCTGGAGGGCGACCAGGTGGAGGACGCCCGGGAGATTCTCCTGGGCGTAGGTCGGGCGATCGACGACTTCCTGAGGAGCTGACGACATTCGTGCCGGGAGGAGGACACGCGATGAGGCTCGTCTCGACGGCGAGGGGCGCATGAGGAGTGGGGGCCTGGCGGTGTCGGTCGTTCTCCTCGCCCTCCCCGTTCTGAGCGCGGGATGCCAGGCGTCTCCCGAGGAGCGGGGCGACGGCCCGGCCGGGGGACCGGCGGACGCGACGGCGGTGGGGGAGACGTGGGAGACCGACGCCTTCACCTTCCACCGGATCTCCGACGACGTCTGGCACGCGGTGGGCACCGGGTCGATGGCCGTGGGCGCCAACGCGGCGGTGCTGATCAACGAGCGGGACGTGCTCCTGGTGGACTCCCACGTCTCGCCGGCCGCCGCCCGGACCTTGCTGGACCAGCTCGGGACGATCACCGGGAAGCCTGTCCGTTACGTGGTGAACACACACTTCCACTTCGACCACCTCCACGGCAATCAGGTGTATCCGCCGGAGGTCGAGGTGATCGGACACGAGTTCACCCGGGAGAGGGTGGTGGAGGGTGGGTCGGTGAGCGGGCGGGCGTACGAGCTCTTCGTGGAGGGCCTTCCCGAGCGGATCCGGGCCGTCGAGGCCGCGCTGGACACCGCGGGGACCGACGAAGCCCGGCGGGAGCTGGAGGAGCGGGTCGCCTATCTCCGGGGCTTCCGTGAGCAGACGGACGAGGTGGTGCCCACGCCCCCCACGGCGACCCTGGCCCGACGTCTCACCCTCTTCCGGGGGGGTCGCGAGATCCGGATCATCCACCCGGGCCGGGGCCACACGGGCGGGGACGTGGTCGTCCACCTCCCCGGGGAGGGAATCCTGATCACGGGCGACCTCCTGACCCCGGGGCTCCCCTACATGGGAGACGGCTTCCCTCTGGAGTGGGCCCGGAGCCTGGAGTCCCTGAGAGATCTGGAGTACGACGTGGTCCTCTCGGGCCACGGCCCGGCGTTCCGGGACCGGGCCCGCATCGACCACCTCCAGGCCTACCTCCGGGACCTCTGGGACCGGGCGTCCGCCCTCCACGATCGGGGCGTGGGCGCGGCCGAGGCCGCTCTGAGGATCGACATGACCGACCACGCGGAGCACTATCCCGGGATCACCGAGGCGGGGGTCCATCCCCACGCGGTCCAGCGAATCTACGAGCTGATCGAGGAGCGAGGAGATGGAGCCGACGGAATGTGAGACGAAGGGTCGGGGGCGGTGGCGGCGCCTGGGGTCCGCGGCAGCCGCCGTCATCGTCGTCGGGGCCGCGGCGTCCGGGAGCCCGACGGCCGCGCGGGCGGCCGAAGCCACGGCCCACCGGGCCGCCGTCGACCAGCTCCATGCAGACTCGGTCCGAACGGTCCGGGCCGCCGGGGGCATGGTGGTCTCCGAGACGCCCTTCGCCTCGCAGGCGGGGGCCGAGGTCCTTCGCTCCGGGGGCAACGCCGTGGACGCGGCGATCGCCACGGGCTTCGCCCTGGCCGCGACCCATCCGGCGGCGGGGAATATCGGTGGCGGCGGCTTCATGATCGTCCGCTGGCCCGACGGCCGGGCCACCGCCGTCGACTTCCGGGAGAAGGCGCCCCTGGCGTCCTATCCGGAGATGTTCCTGGAAGAGGACGGCGAGTACTCCTACGACCTGCATCACGAGAGCCACCTGGCCGTGGGGGTCCCGGGGACGGTGGCCGGGTTCGCCATGGCCCACGAGAGGTACGGCAGCGGGGCGTGGTCCCGCCTGGTGGACCCCGCGGTGGGCCTCGCCCGGGACGGCTTCCCGGTGAGCGAGCGCCTGGCACGGAGCCTGGAGCGCTTCCTGCGGGACGTCCGGGGCCGCTACCCCGCCTCGGTGGCGGCCTTCTCCAGGGACGGGCGCCCCTACGCGGCCGGCGAGACCCTGCGCCAGGCAGATCTGGCCCGGACCCTGGAGCGGATCCGGGACCGGGGCCGGAGGGGCTTCTACGCGGGCGAGACGGCGCGCCTCCTGGCCGAGGAGATGCGGCGGGGCGGCGGGCTGATCACCGAGGAGGATCTGGCCCGCTACCGGGCGGTGGAGCGGGAGCCGATCCGGGGCACGTACCGGGGCCACGAGGTCCTCTCGATGCCGCCGCCCTCCTCGGGAGGGGTGGCGATCGTGGAGATGCTCAACATCCTGGAGGGCTTCGACCTGGCCACCATGGAGCACGGCTCGGCCGACCACTACCACCTCCTGGCCGAGACGATGCGCCGGGCCTATCGGGACCGTGCGGCCCACCTGGGGGACACCGACTTCGTCGACGTGCCCGTCGGCCGCCTCACGAGCAAGGAGTACGCGGCCCAGCTGCGGGAGTCGATCCGCATGGACCGGGCCGGCGTCTCCCGTCCTGCGGACGTGGAGCCCACCGCCGAGGGCACACACACCACCCACTACTCGGTGGTGGACGCCGACGGGCTGGCGGTCTCGGTGACCTACACCCTGGAGCAGGGCTACGGCTCGGGGATCGTCGTGCCCGGCGCGGGCTTCCTGCTCAACAACGAGATGGGCGACTTCAACCCCCAGGCCGGCCTCACCACCCGGGACGGCCTGATCGGAACCGAGGCGAACCTGGTCCGGCCCGAGCAGCGCATGCTCTCCTCCATGTCCCCGTCGATCCTCTCCCGGGACGGGGAGCTGGTCGCGGTGACCGGCAGCCCCGGGGGGCGGACGATCATCAACACCGTTCTCCAGATGATCCTCCACGTGGTCGATTTCGGGATGGCGATCGACGAGGCGGTCGCGGCACCGCGGATCCACCACCAGTGGCTCCCCGACGTCCTCCGGATCGAGCGGGGTGGCGCCACCGAGGCGGTGGTCCGGGAGCTGCAGGCCCGGGGCCACGAGGTGCGGGTCCGGAGGCGCCAGGGCCTGGCCCACTCGATCCTCGTGGACCCGGAGACCGGAGAGCGGGTCGGAGCGCCCGATCCCCGGAATGCGGACGCGAGGGCGGCGGGCCACTGATGGCGGCGCGTCCGAAGCCCGGGCTCCGGAGCGCCCGCGAGATCGTCCGGTGCGCCGGCCTTCTTCTCCTCCTGGCGGCGCCTCCCGCTCTCCGGGCCCAGGAGATGTCGGTGGAGGAGTACGACCCCCGCTCGACCCTGGTGGTGCCCGAACACCCCACGCCCCGGGCGGCCCATCCCTTCGTGGACGTCCACAGCCACCACTGGCCGGGGCGGCTGAGCCCCGAGTACGTGGATCGCCTCGTCGAGGCCATGGACGCCATGAACATGGCCGTCATGGTGAACCTGAGCGGGGGCACCGGGGACCGCCTCCGGCGCACTCTGGAGCTCATGAAGGGGCGCCACCCCGACCGCTTCGTCGTCTTCGCAAACGTGGACTTCGAGGGGATCGGGGAGCCGGGCTGGGGCGAGCGGGCCGCCCGGGCCCTGGAGGCCGATGTCCGGGCCGGGGCCCAGGGCCTCAAGATCTTCAAGAACCTGGGCCTCTCGGTAACCGACGTGAGCGGCGAGCGGGTGCCGGTGAACGATCCCCGCATCGATCCGGTCTGGGCGACGGCCGGGGAGCTGGGGATCCCGGTCCTCATCCACTCGGCCGATCCCCGGGAGTTCTGGGAGCCGATGGATCGCCACAACGAGCGCTGGCTCGAGCTGAAGCTCCGGCCCCGGAGGAAGCGGGGACCCGAGGAGCCGGTGCCCTGGGAGCAGATCATCGACGAGCAGCACGACGTCTTCCGGAAGCACCCGGAGACGATCTTCATCAACGCCCACCTGGGATGGCTGGGCCACGACCTGGCCCGACTCGGCCGGCTCATGGACGAGCTGCCGAACATGTACACGGAGATCGGCGCCGTCCTCTACGAGCTGGGGCGCCAGCCCCGCTTCGCCCGGCGGTGGCTCGGGACGTACGGCGACCGTGTCCTCTTCGGGAAGGACTCGTGGGCTCCTGAGGAGTATCCGGTCTACTTCCGTACCCTGGAGACCGCCGACGAGTACTTCGAATACTACCGGCGCTACCACGCCCACTGGCGCCTCTACGGGCTCGACCTCTCCGACGACCTGCTCCGGAAGCTCTACTACGAGAACGCCCTACGGATCATCCCCGGGCTGGAGCGGTCCCTCTTTCCCGGGGGTCCGGAGGACGGATGAGGGCGGTCGGCCGATGACCGACGGGCCCCTGATCCGTCCCATGACCCGAGGCGACTGGCCCGCGGTGCGCCGGATCTACCGGGAGGGGATCGCCAGCGGCCACGCCACCTTCGAGACCGAGATCCCGCCGTGGGAAGCGTGGGACCGGGATCACTTGGAGGAGCCCCGCCTCGTGGCCGAGGACGAGGGGGGGATCGTGGGATGGGCCGCCCTGAGCCCCGTCTCCGATCGCTGCGTCTACGGCGGGGTCGCCGAGGTGAGCGTCTACGTGGGCGAGGAGGCCCGGGGGCGGGGCGTGGGCCGGGCCCTCCTCGCCGGGTTGGTCCGGGCCTCGGAGGAGGAGGGGCTCTGGACCCTCCAGGCGGGAATCTTTCCCGAGAATCGCGCATCGATCCGCGTCCACGAGACGTGCGGCTTCCGCACCGTGGGGGTGCGGGAGCGCCTGGGCCGGATGGCCGACGGGGAGTGGCGGGACGTGGTGCTCATGGAGCGGCGGAGCGAGACGGTCGGTGTCTGAGCGCGGCAGGTCGTCGCCCGCCGGGGCGGCCGGCTCGCCTACGGGCTCAGGTCCGCCCGGTAGGTCAGCATGAACTCGATGAACCGGGAGACCTCCACCACGTCCCGCCCCGTGAAACCCACCGTGTGTGCGTCCACCCGGCTCACGTTGGGCAGGTAGGAGAGGATCTCCGCGGCCCGGTAGTTCTTGAAGCTCACCTCCAGGAGGATCGGCGTTTCGAGCCGGTAGGGCTCGATCTCCCCCAGACGCCGAATCGCAGCCCGGGTGCGCTCCCCGATCAGGTCGTAGGCGGCCTCGGGGGTCAGCGTCTTCGCGGCGTGGAAGGAGACCGCTTCCTTCACCGCTGCGCCCTCCATCCCGTTGCCCACCACCCGGCGCACCTCCTCCACCGCCGCGTCGTCGCCCGTGACCAGGATCACGGGCACGCCGAAGTGACCGGCGATCGCCGCGTTGATCGCTCCCTCCGTCACCGGGACCCCGTTCAGGTGGACGGCGGTGAGGTTCGCGCTGGACATGGTGTGGGCCCGCACGCCCCGGGGGTTCGTGGTGCTGGCGTGATAGCCCTGGAAGATCGCGGCGTCGAAGGTCGAGTCGATCCCCTCCATCATCATGAGGGGACGCGGCCACGACCGGACCACCCTCACCTCCCGGGGCAGGCGCTCGATGAGCAGGTTCTGCCCGTTGCCGTGGGCGTCGGCCACCACGATCTCCGTGGCGCCCTCGGCCAGGGCGGCGTCGATGATCGCCTGGACCTCGGCGGTCATGAACTCCCGGAAGCGCGGGTACTCGAATCCTCCGGGACCGAGCTGCTCCCCGGTCACCGCTCCCACCACCCCCTCCATGTCGGCGGAGATGAAGATCTTGAGGCCCTCGGCCTCCTGGGCGGCGGCCCCGGTCGCCTCGGGCGTCCAGGGGAGGGCGGCCGGGGCCGAGAGGACGATGGCGGCGGCGAGGGTGGGGAGCAGGCTGGATGCGCGCATGGGATCACCTCTCACTTGATCAGCAGGATCTCGCGGTTCGCGGGGTAGAGCCACTCGACCCCCCGGTGGGTGACCACGGCGTCGTCCTCCAGGGGGATCCGGACCTTCGCGCCGCCCCACTCCGGTGCCGGGGTCCAGGCGAAGAGCTCGATCGAGAGCAGGGTCGAGGGCACGATCTCGTAGGTCAGGCGCTCGGGGTTGAAGAACGCCACCGAGGGCCCGATCCCGTGGCCCAGGTTGCCCACCGAGTGGGAGCCGATGACCACGTCGGTCACGGGCTCGTCGGTGGGCTCGTTGAAGGTCTCCAGGTAGTGGAAGCCGGCCTCCTCGATCTCCCGGACCAGGAGGTCGAGGGTCTCCTGGGCGGTGCGGCCCGGGCGGATGTTCTCCTCGAGGATCTCCCGCACCCGGAGGCCTTGCTCGAAGGCGTTCCGGATTCCCGGCGGGGCGTCGTCCTCGCCCTCCCGGAGGACGTAGGCGACGCGCTTCATGTCGGTGTGGAAGTTCAGGAACCCCACGCCCCAGTCGATCATGAGGAGGTCGCCCCGGCGGATGATCCGGTCGCTGGAGGTCGCCTCGATCCCGTCGGGCCCGGTGACGTAGACCGAGGGCATCCCGAAGGAGGTGCCCAGGTTCCGGCGGTGCAGCTCCTCCATCATCCACCACGCCACGTCCTCGAGGGTGGTCACGTCGGGGGTGATCACCTCGTTGGAGAAGGCCCGCTCGGCGATCTCACGGCTCAGCTCCCCGGCCTCGGCGAAGGCGGCGATCTCGGTGGCGACGCGGCGGGCCCGGAAGTCCGAGACGAGCTTCTGGGCCGAGGTGAGGCGGGAGCCGTACGGCTCGCCCAGCTCCTCACGGAGACGGAGGTACATCGTATGGGTCAGCCCGTCCGCCGCCCCGATGTGCTCCGCCGTGTTCACCCCGATCGTCGCGGGGTCGCGCTCGGCCGCGAAGGCTCGGATGTCGAGCTCCGACATGACGATGTCGTAGCCGCCCCCCTCCTCCAGGAGGTAGCCCGAGATTCCCAGGGCGGCCCGCTCGATCCCGGAGCCGCCCCGGTCGGTGAAGACGTAGTAGCCCACGTCGGAGACGTAGCCTCCGCCAAGATCGGGGGTCAGGGGATCGTCGTAGCCTTCGCGGCGCGCCACGATCCACATCTCGATCCCGTTCTCCCGCATCGCTCCCGGTAGGATCTCGTCGAACTTCTCCCGCCGGATCTGGGCCATCCGCTCCCAGCGGGCCCGGGCCTCTTGAGCCTCGGCCCCCGGAGGAGGGAGAAGCGGAGGGAGGAGGAGTCCGGCGAGGAGGAAGAGGGCGGATCGGCGCATGGGGATCTCCCGGATCGTTGTCACCTGGCGGCGTGTGGAGCGTAGTATGAAACGAGAGACGACGCCGCGCACGGCGCCCCCCGGGAGCGCCCACCGAGAGGGAGGAGAATCGTCCGGGATGGACTCGAGGCATCGCCGGGCCCGCCCCTCAGGAGATCCGCTCCAGCGTCCAGACGGCGGTCACCCGGGCGACGACGTCGCCCGCTTCGTCCCGGATCCGGGCCTCCACCTCCACGTCGAGGACGTCGTCGAGCTCCGGAAGTCCGACGTCGCTCTCGGCCACCAGCGTGCCCCGGGCCTTCTTGAGGAACTCGGTGGTGAGGCGGGTCACGATGCCCCGGGCGTCGGGAGGCAGGGCGAGGGTCATGGCGAGGCCGGCGGTGGCTTCGCCCAGATTCGTGAGGGCCACGGCGTGAATCGATCCCAGGTGATTGCGGACCCTTCGCCGGTCCCGGAGGACCAGCCGGGCGTACCCGGGCTCCAGGGTCCGGACCGACGCCCCGATCGACCCGGTGTACGGCACGATCCAGCCGAAGACCCGGCTGAAGATCCAGCGGCCCCCCGGGATCGGTCGGAGGGCGCTCCAGAGACGGCGCAGCCGCGCCCCGGGGGCGGGGCGCTTCCGGGATCGGCTCAACGGGACCTCGACCGAGGGGTGGGGAGGGGGACGAAGGCACAGTGTGCTCCCCCGGCCGGACGGCGGCAAGGGAGCCGACCGCGCCGGGGCGGGAGATCCGGGTCGGTTCCCCTCGTCGTCGCGACGTGCGTGACCGTGGTGGGGTTCCTCCTTCCCGGGCCGGCTCGGGCACAGGCGGTGCGCGGCTCCGTGACCGACGAGGCCACCGGAGAGGCCGTGGACGGGGCGTTCGTGATCCTCGTGGACGGCGCCGACGCGGGGCGCGCCTCCATCCTCACCGACGACCGGGGCCGCTACGTCCTCCGTGCGCCGGCCCCGGGTACCTACCGGGTCCGGGCCGAGCGCATCGGCTACGAGACCGTGGGCTCCGATCCCCTGGAGCTCTCTCCGGGGACGACGCAGGTGGTGGACCTGGAGATCCCGGCCACCGCCGTCGCCCTGGAAGGGATCTCGGTGAGGGCGGAGCGCCGCTGCCACGTTCGGCCCGAAGACGGGGGCGACCTGGAGGGTCTCTGGGAGGAGGTCCGCAAGGCGCTGGCGGTGGCCGAGTGGACCGAGGACGCGGGGATCCTCCGCTACAGGAGCCTGGTGTACAGCCGCACGCTGGACCCCGAGCGGATGACGGTCCGGGGAGAGGAGAGCCGCCGCCGCTCGGGGTGGGGCGAGCACCCCTTCTTGAGCCGCGCGCCCGAGGTCCTGGCCCGCGGTGGCTTCGTCCAGCGGGACGAGGACGGGCGCAACGTGTACCTGGCCCCCGACGCCCGTGCCCTCCTCTCGGCCGAGTTCCTTCGCTCCCACTGCTTCCGGATCGTGGAGGGTGAAGACGATGAGCCGTCGCTCGTGGGGCTGGGCTTCGAGCCGGTGGAGGGCAGGGAGGTGCCCGATATTCGGGGCACGCTCTGGGTGGACCGGCAGACCGCCGAGCTCCGCCGACTGGATTTCGAATACACCGGGCTCGCCGGCGCCAGGAACGCCGAGGAGGTCGGGGGCCGGGTGGAGTTCCGCCACCTCCCCACCGGGGCGTGGATCGTGAGCCGATGGCGGATCCGGATGCCGATCCTCGCCAGCGACCGGGCGTGGTGGCGGGAGGCGGGGTCCAAGTCCATGGAGGTCCTGGCGGGGATCCGGGAGGTGGGGGGCGAGGTCCTGGAGATGGAAACCGCGGCCGGCGGGGGAGGCGTCGCCGCCGACCGGGCCGCCGTGGAGGGCACCGTGTGGGACAGCACCCGCTCCGTCCCCCTCCCGGGCGCCCGGGTCTACCTCTCGGGCACCTCCCACGGGATCCGGGCCGACTCCAGCGGGTGGTTCCGCTTGGACGATCTGGCCGAAGGACGGTACGCCGTCGCGTTCCACCATCCCCGGCTGGACACCCTCGGCCTCTTCGTCCCGGCCCGGGAGGTGGAGCTGCGGCGGGGACGCCTGGCCGAGATCCGCCTGGCGGTGCCCTCCCGGGAGACGGCGGCTCGCGCCGTGTGCCGGTCGCGAGAGGAAGGGGAAGGGAAGACAGGTTCGTCGCCGGACGGGGTCGTCGTCGCGGGCACGGTGGTGGACGCCCTCACCGGGGCGCCGGTACCGGGCGCTTCGGTCGTGGCCCGACGGGTCTCCTCCCCGGGCGGGGCGCGGAGGGAGGACCGGGCCGGATCCGGGGACGGCACCCGGGAGGCCGAGACCGGCGAGGGGGGCCGCTTCCACTTCTGCGGCCTTCCCGCGGGAGAGCTCCGGCTGACGGGCTCCTTCCTCGGGCGCTCGGGGACTCCCCGGCGCTTGACCCTGGCCGTCGGCGATGCCCGGCTGGTGAAGCTGGGGCTTCCCCTCACCGACCCCACCCGGGTGGTGATCCGGGTCGTCGAGCCCGGGAGCGGCGCGCCGGTGGACGGCGCGTCCGTCCTCCTGGGATCGGACCGGGGCCCCGTGCTCACCGGGTCGGACGGGCGCGCCGTGCTGGCCGAGGTGGCGCCTGGGATCCACGCCCTCCGGGTGGAGGCCCTCGGCCATGGCGCCACCTCGGACTCGATCGTCGTGCGGGCTGCCGAGAGCGTCCAGGTGACGGTTCCCGTAGCCACCGAGGCGATCGAGCTCCCCGGGATCGAGGTCGTGGTCGAAGAGCGGCCGTCCCGGGGGATCGGGATGCTGGGGCCCACCGGCGCCCGGGGGACCCGGGCCGACGTCCTGACCCTGTCGGAGATCGAGGAGGTTCTTCCCCGGAGCTTCGACACCGCCGACCTGCTGCGGAACGTGCGGGCGCCGGGGCTGCGGGTCGCCGAGAAGCGGATCGACAGCGGAGAGCGGGCCCTGTGCGTGGAGCTCGGCCGGGTTCGGTCCGGCCTCCACGGGCGCTGCGAGATGGTCACCGTCTACGTCGACGACGTCCGTCTCCCCGAGCCCGAGGTGAACCTCCTCGGCGCCCTCACGCCGGACCAGATCAAGCGGATCGAGCTCCTCTCCCCCCTGGAGGCCGGCGCGATCTCCGGGACCGGCTCCCGGACCGGAGTCCTCCTCATCTACACCCGGGACGGAGGGCCCCGGAGGTAGGCGTCGCGCTACCGCCCCGAGGCTCCCCCCTTCCGGGATTCGCCCGGGGACGCGAGCAGGGCGCGGAGATTCTCCAGGGTCGCCCGGGAGATGAAGACCGACTCCTCGCTCGCGAAGTATCCGAACCGCGTGATCCCGGGAAGCTCGATCGACCGGGCGATCCACTCCAGGTGCTGCAGGGCGAGTCGGCTGAACCCGGGCGGGCGCCGGGGATGGCGGGTGATCATGGAGATCGCCCGGCGCGCACGATCCAGGATCGCCTCCACGGCCCGGGTCTCGTGCTCCGGGAGCGGGGAGGGCGCGACGAGGACCCGATCTCCGGCGAAGGTGGGATCGACCGTCTCCCAGTTGTAGCGGGGTGAGGCCGAGCGTGCCGCGGCACGGTCGAGCTCCTCGAGGAGGAGCTCCAGCTGAATGCTCATCATCTCCAGCTCGCTCTCGGGCACGTCCGAGCCGTAAACCAGGATCGCCGCTGCGTGTGGGGATCGTCGGGGGTCGGGGGGCACGTCCACCGTGGGGACCGAGGGGGGCTGGTCCGTGCGGAAGATCGAAAGAGGATGGGACCCGGCCGCGGCGGCGTCAACCGGACGACGGGGAAGGAGGCGGGTCCGCGACGGGATCGGCCGTCGGGGGCCCGGTCCCACGGGTGGAGCTGGGGCGGGAGGGCTCGAACCTCCAACCTTCCGGTTAACAGCCGGACGCTCTGCCAGTTGAGCTACACCCCAATCGCGCCGGACCTACCCGTCCCTGGCGGGATCCGAAGCGCGGCGCCCAAGTCTAAGCCAATGGCCGCTTCCCTTCCAGGGGACCGTCGTTCGGGCTCTGCCGGGGAGGCGGGCATCTCCTCGGCGACCGAAGCGCGGATCCCATGCCCCCCGGCGGACGGGGGGGGGCGTGGCGGCGCGACCCGGCTCCGATCATCTTTCAGCGGACCGCCGGACCCGGATCGGGGTTCGCCGCCAACCGGACGTTCGAGGAGGGAGTCGCACTCAGGTGGGAGAGGACCGGCAGGCATTCTTCGACGCGATCGAGAGGGAGGACCTGGACGAGGTCCGGGCCCTCCTGGAGCGGAAGCCCGAGCTCAGCCGTGCCCAGGACGAGGAGGGCAGGACGGGCCTCCTTCTGGCTATCTACCGCGGCCATCACGAGCTGGTGAACTTCCTGAGCGAGCGGCGGCCCGAGGTGGACATCTTCGAGGCCGCCGCCGGCGGCAACGCCGCCCGGGTCCAGGAGCTGGTGCGGGAGGAGCCCCGACGGGTGGACTTCAGCTCGCCCGACGGCTTCTCCCCCCTGGGGCTCGCCGCCCTCTTCGGCTGGCCCGAGGTCGTGTCGATCCTCCTGCGGGAAGGGGCAGACCCCGACGTGGCCTCGAAGAGCGCGATGCGGGTGACCCCCCTCCACAGCGCGGCGGGCTATCGGGACGGGGCGGCGTCGGAGAAGATCTGCCGGGAGCTCCTGACCCACGGCGCCGACCCCGATGCCCGGCAGGCGGGCGGGTGGACGGCCCTGCACCAGGCGGCGGGCCAGGGCAACATGCGGGTCGTGCGTCTTCTCCTCCGCTACGGCGCCGACCCGCAGGCGGCGGGCGACGACGGTCGTACGCCGGAGGAGATGGCCGGGGAGAACGGACACGAGGAGGTGGTCCGGGTGCTGCGGGAGGCCGCCACCGCGCCCGGCTGAGCGTTCCGGCCCACCGACCGCCGGGGACCCCTTCCCCCCGGGGCCACCGGCCTTGAGCCCGACGGCGACCTCCGCGAGCTTCCCGCGGGGGTTGTCGCCCCGAGGCGGCGGGAAGGACGAAGCCACACCAGCAGCCGACCAACGAGAAGGGAAGCGGGGAAGCATGGAGACGAACGCGCCGGAGAAGGTCGCCATTCTCGGCGGCGGGCATCTGGGCGGGGCGATCGCCGAGGGCCTGGCGGCCTCCGGGAGCTTCGATCCCGACACGATCACCGTCACCCGCCGTCGGGTGGACCTCCTCGCCCCCCTCGCCGAAGGGGGGATCCGGACCACCGACGACAACCGCGAAGCCGTCGACGGCGCAGAAGCCGTGGTGGTGGCGGTCCAGCCGCAGCAGCTCGACGACCTCCTGGTGGAGGTGGCCCCGGCCCTCGACCCCGAGGGACAGGTCCTGATCTCCACGGTCTCCGGCGCCTCGATCGATGCCGTGCGGCGTCACGTGGGCGGAGCGATCCCCGTAGTCCGGGCCATGCCGAACCTGGGCGTGGCGATCCGGGAGTCGATGACGTGCCTGGCCTGCGACGAGGTCTCCCGGGACGGTCTCCCGACGGCCCGGGCGATCTTCGAGACCGTGGGGGACTGCGTGGAGATCGCCGAGGAGCTGATCGTCCCCGCCACGGCCCTGTGCGCCTGCGGGGTGGCGTACTTCCTCCGGGCGATCCGGGCCGCCGCCCAGGGCGGCACCGAGATCGGGTTCCACGCCGAGGACGCGGTGCGCATGGCCGCCCAGACGGCCAAGGGGGCCGCGGCGCTGGTCCTGACCCACGGGACCCATCCGGAGATGGAGATCGACCGGGTCACGACCCCCCAGGGGTGCACGATCGCGGGCCTGAACGAGATGGAGAGCCGGGGGTTCAGCTCGGCGATGATCCGGGGAATCGTTCTCTCGGCGCGCCGGGCGGCGGACCTCTACCGGCCGGGGGAGGACGTATCGTGACGGGCGTGGAGGGCGGCCGGCGGCGAGGGCTTCCGGGGCGGTGCGCCCGGGCCGCGGCCGTGCTTCTCGCCCTGGCCCTGGGCCGCGCGGGGCCTACGTGGTCCCAGGAGCTGGACCGTCCCGGAGACGGCGAGCCCCTGGCGGCTGTCGAGGCGCTCTTCGACGCCATGCACGCCAAGGACACGACGGCGATGCGGGCCCTCTTCCACCCGGAGGCCCGCCTCATGAGCGCGGGGACGGAGGGGGGCGCACCCGCCCTGCGAAGCGTGCCGATCGACGACTTCATCCGGGCCGTCGGGGGCGCCGAGGGCTCTCTTTTGGAGGAGCTCCGCGATCCGGAGGTCCGGGTGGACGGAAGGCTGGGGTCGGTCTGGGTCGGCTACGACCTTTACCGGAACGGGGAGTTCAGCCACTGCGGCGTGGACGCCTTCCAGCTCTTCCGCTCCCCGGAAGGGTGGAAGATCATCCAGATCACCGACACACGACGCAGGGAGGGATGCCGCTCCCCATGAGCCGCCGCGCGTTCACGGTAGAGGAGGCGAACGCCCTCCTTCCCCGCATGCGGGAGGTCCTTCACGACATCCGCGGCCTCCGCGGCGAGGTGGAGGAGCGGAGCGAGAAGCTGCAGGTCCTGGACGCGCTCTGGGGCACCAAGGTCCAGGAGCCCGACAACCCCGATCACGCCGAGTTCCTGGACCTCCGTCACGAGGTCCGGGAGCGCATCGACGAGATCGAGGCCCTGATCGAGGAAGAGATCCTGAACCGGGGGATCCGCTTCCCCGCCGGTGGACTCGAGCACGGCCTCCTCGACTTTCCCACGACCTACGAGGGCCGGTGGGTCTATCTCTGCTGGCACCTGGGAGAGCCCGAGGTCCGACAGTGGCACGAGGTGGACGCCGGATTCCGGGGGCGCCGGAGCCTGACCCCGGAGCAGACCGATCTCATGGGCAAGGTGGACGACCCGGCCGACGTCGACGACTCGGTCCTTGATTTCTGACCGGGATCCGGCGCGACCTCCGGGCTCTCCCACGACCTGCCACCCGGAAACCCTTCCTCGGTGACGCCTCCGGAGGCGGCGAGGGGGGCCCGGCCGGGACCGGGCGCGTTCGTGCCGTCGTGGCGGGAGGTGGCGCGGATGGCTCGCCTCGCGTTTCCCGTCGCCACCGTCCAGGTCGGGATGATGGCCATGGGGGTCGTCGACACCCTCATGGTGGGTCGCGTGTCCACCGTGGACCTGGCGGCCGTGGCCCTGGGCCACATCTACTTCTTCAGCGTCACCGTGTTCGGGATCGGGGTCCTCATGGCCCTGGACCCGATCGTCTCCCAGGGATTCGGCGCCGGCGACCGTACCGCGCTCTTCAGGGCCGTGCAGCGAGGCCTGGTCCTCTCCCTGGGCCTGGGCGCCTGCGCCGGGCTCTTCCTGCTGCCGGGCGAGGCGATCCTCTCCGCGCTCCGACAGCCCGCCGAGGTGGTGACCGTGGCCGCCGGCTACGCCCGGGCCTCGATCCCGGGGGTCTTCCCCTTCTTCGCCTTCGTCGTCTTCCGGCAGACCCTCCAGGCCGTGGGCCGCGTGGCCCCCATCGTCTGGACGATCGTGGCCGCGAACGTGGCGAACCTCGTCTTCAACTGGATCTTCATCTTCGGAAACCTGGGCGTGCCGCCTCTGGGGGCGGTGGGTTCCGGATGGGCGTCGACCCTGGCCCGGTGGCTCATGGCCCTCGTCCTCCTGGGGGTGGCGTGGCCGGTGCTGGGACCCTGCCTGCGTCGCCTCCACCCGGAGACCCTCCGGGGAGCGCCCCTGGCGCGGATGCTCCGCCTCGGCCTGCCGATCGGCGTACAGTTCGAGCTGGAGTTCGGGGCGTTCGCCGTGGTGGCCGTGCTCATGGGCTGGCTGGGGACGGTGGCGATGGCGAGCCACCAGGTGGCGATCAATCTGGCCTCCCTCACCTTCATGGTGCCGCTGGGGATCTCCCAGGCATCGGCGGTGCTCGTGGGCCAGGAGGTGGGACGGGGTGCGCCGTCGGGAGCCCGCAGGGCCGGAGGGGCGGGGATCCTCCTGGGAGGGGGGTTCATGTGCGCCACGGCCGCGGCCTTCCTCCTCTTCCCCGAGACCCTGGCCCGCCTCTACAGCCCCGAGCCCCGGGTCGTGGCCCTGGCCGCGCTGCTCATCCCCATCGCGGGCCTCTTCCAGGTCTTCGACGGGCTCCAGGTCGTGGCCTCGGGGGTGCTCCGGGGCGTGGGGGACACCCGGGCGCCCATGGTGGTGAACCTCCTGGGCTTCTGGGTCGTCGGGATGCCGGTGAGCCTCCTCCTGGGATTCCGGTGGGGCGCCGGGCCCGTCGGGCTGTGGTGGGGGCTGGCCACCGGGCTGGCGGCGGTGGCCCTCTTCCTCCTGGTGCGGGTGCGGATCCGCCTCGGCGGGGAGCTCCGGCGCCTCGAGCTCGAGGACGCGAACCTCCCGGCGGCCTCCGGGGGTATCCCCCGCCCGGACGCCGTGCCGACCCCGGAGCGGGACCGTGAGTAGCGGCCGTCCGGCTCACCGGCCCCCCCTGAGCTCGAGCGCGCACCGTCAGGACCGCGCCACCATGGAGACGCGACGACTTCCCCTCTTTCCTCTTCCCGTCGTCCTCTTCCCCGGAGAGGCGATGCCCCTCCACATCTTCGAGCTCCGATACCGGAGCATGGTGGACGATTGCCTCGCCGCGGACCGGCGGTTCGGCCTCCTCCACCACGACTGGGACGAGATCGGCCCCTTCCTGAACGAGCCGGGCCGGGTCGGCACCGTCGCGGAGATCGAAGCGTTCCGCCCTCTGCCCGACGGACGCTCCCTCATCCGGGTCCGGGGCGGGAGCCGCTTCCGGATCGTCCGGGAGGTGCAGGAGGGATCCCCGTACTTCGAGGCGATCGTCGAGGCCCACGAGGACGTGGCCGACGGTGGGCTGGACGGGGGAGCGGGTCGACGCCGGCGCTCGATCCTCCTCTTCCAGGCGGCGGTGAGGGCGCTGGAGGTCGACGAACCTCTTCCCACGTTGGATCC
>JABAHQ010001362.1_pt1 | contig 46964 bp, 52 predicted proteins | sample 7062091 | NCBI WGS metagenome assembly JABAHQ01 (sample SAMN14534359, study PRJNA622989) | marine sediment metagenome | biome: marine biome [ENVO:00000428]; feature: marine pelagic biome [ENVO:01000023]; material: deep marine sediment [ENVO:00002113] | place: India: Gulf of Kutch | collected... | reverse complement strand
AGCGCCTGGGCGGTGCTGGGCACGGTGGGCATGGCTTACGAGGGCGGGTTGTCCGCCGTCTGGTTTCTGCCGGGCTGCCTGATGGGGTACGCGATCAACTGGCTGTTCCTGGCCGAACGCCTGCGCAAACACTCGCACGAAACCGGGGCCATCACCATTCCCGATTATCTCGAAGCGCATTTCAAGGACCGGACGCACTGGCTGAGAATCATTTCCGTGGTCATCATCTTTTCCTGCATGATGGCCTATGTCGGCTCGCAGTTCACGGGCATCGGTAAAACCTTCGACGCCATTTTCGGGGTGCCGCATTACTGGAGCATTCCCGTCGGCGGCGCCATCATCATTCTGTACACGATGATGGGCGGATTTCTGGCGGTGGCGTGGACGGATTTTATCCAGGGGCTGATCATGGTGTTCGGCCTCGTCCTGCTGTCGCTGACGGCGCTGGTGAGCCTGGGCGGGTTCGGCGGCATGATCGAACAGGTGAACCAGGCCCATCCGGAAACACTGGCCTGGATGGGGGGCAAGACGACCGCGGCGTTTCTGGGTTCCCTGGTGGGACTGATGGGGATCGGCCTGGGTTATCCGGGCCAACCGCATGTGCTGAACCGATACATGGCCGCTAAAGATAGCCGGACCATTCAGCAGGGCATCTGGATCGCCATGGGCTGGGGTTTGTTGATTTACAGTTCCGCCATTCTGCTGGGCTTGTGCGGCAATGCCCTGTTTCCCCAATTGGCCGACAAGGAGCATCTGTTTCCCAAAGCGGCGGTGTCGCTGTTGCCCACCGTGGTTTCGGCGGTGGTGTTGACGGGAGTGCTGGCGGCGATCATGTCCACGGTCTCCGCGCAGATCATTGTCGCCGCTTCCGCGGTGGCGCACGATATCTATTCCAAAATGGTTCGCCGGGACCTGAGCCACCGGCGGTTCCTCTGGGTCAGCCGCCTTTCCGTCCTCCTGCTGGGCGTGGGGGCGATGGCCATCGCCCTCGCCAAAACGCAGGTGATTTTCTGGTTTGTGCTGTTCGCGTGGTCGGGGCTGGGGGCGAGTTTCGGGCCGGTCATCCTGTTTACGCTGTATTCAAGAAAAGTGACGCGGGAAGGGGCGATTGCCGGAATGCTCACCGGGTTTGTGGTGACCGTGGTCTGGAAGGTGACCGGCCTTTCCGACTCGGTGATTTACGAACTGGTGCCGGCTTTCCTGCTGGCTTCGCTGGCGGTGTGGGGGGTCAGCCAATGGACCGGGGAACGTGAGGGGATGCCGGCTCCGGTGATCGAGGACGCGGAATAGGCAGGATGCCAAAGTTTCGGCAATGTCCGGCTAATGCATTTCTTCCAGTTGTTGCACCATTTTTTCCAGAGCGATAATGTACATTTTGCAATAAGCGACATTCGGCCGGTCGTTTCCCGGGATTTTGCGGAACGATTCCAAACGGAATTTCAGTACTTTCACCTGCTTGAAATCCGCCTCACCGCACAAGCTGTAATTGCCTGTTTCGATCACCGCCAGGGCCAGTTGCGAGTAGTAGGCGACCGCTTCCATCAGGTCAAAATTCAATTCCTCCAGCTCGGGTAATTGCTCGCTGTCCGGAAAAGACATTTTCTGGAGAATATCGTATCGTGTTTTCAGTTCCTGTATTGACATGGAATGGGTTGAGCCCTCCTTGCTCCAACACCGTCTTGCCTTTCACCCTCTCTAGCTCGGGGAGCGGCTCTTTATTTCACAAATCCCTTCGGCCTGCTATTTGCTGGTCAGGGTCACAATATATTTCGCGATCTCGGTCGCGGTACCCCGCTGGCTTTGGATGTATCCGCCGGCCGCGGAAATGAACTTGGACCGGTCCGTATTTTTGCCCAGGAGCCGCATGACCGTGGAAGCGATGCCCTGGGCGTCCGGCGCGATAAACGCCAGGCCGGCGTGCTTCAATTCACTGGCGATTTTCTGAACATTTTCAACATAAGGGCCGTGGATGACGCATTTCCCCTGGGAGACCGGTTCCAGCAGGTTGTGCCCGCCGCCGGGGGCGACCAGGCTGGAGCCGACAAAAGTGACGTCCGCGATGGAGTAAACCTTGGCCAGTTCTCCCAGAGTGTCCAGCACCACCACGCTGTTGGAGGGTTTGGCTTTACGTCCCAGCCGGGAGCGATACACGAAGTTCACTTTATTTTTTTTGAGCATTTCCCCGATTTCCCTGGAGCGTTCAATTTTCCGGGGAGCCAGGACCATGGTGAGCAGAGGGTATTTTCTGCGTATTCGCTGAAAGGCGTGCATGAGAATTTCCTCTTCCCCCTCGTGGGTACTGCCCGCCACAAAGACCAGGTTTTTGGGAGGAATTTTCAGCCGGTCGCGGATGCGCTGGCGCTCGGAATCGGGGACGGGTTCCACTCCGTCAAATTTGGTTTCTCCCACAATCCGGATTTTTGGCAGGGGCGCTCCCAGTTGCTGCATGGTGGTTCGTCCCCGCTCCGTCTGCATGCAGATGAGCGTAAAAGACTCCAGCATCGGTTTGACCAGCCGGGGAAACTTTTTATACCGGGCCTGGGATTTTTCCGAAATCCGGCCGTTAAAAATCATACTGAAGATCCCTCTTTCCTTTAACGCCAGCAGCATGCCCGGCCAGAAACCGGTGTCGACCAGCACAAACAGGTCCGGTTGGATGCGGTCCAGCGCCCGGTTGACAAAGGTCCAGCTGTCCAGCGGATGAAACATGATCTGGTGAACAAACGGCATCAGCCGTTGCGCCGCGTCGTAACCGGAATCCGTGGTGACGGAAACCACCAGCAGGACGTTGGGCCGGACTTCATGGATTTTCTTGAGCACCGGCACCGCCGCGTTGACCTCACCCAGCGACAGGGCATGCAGCCAGACCAGCTTTTGCCCGGTTTTTTTCCGGACTTCCGGCACCTGGCCAAAATGATGTTTCAGGCCGCGCTTCTTTTTGCCGGTGAACAGCGAGTATAAAGTGAAAGTGGGTACGATGAAGAATCCCGCCAGCCTGGAAAGCCGTTTGAAGGTTTTTATCCAGTCGACTTTTTTCCCGGAACCGCCTCCCGTTTTTCCAGATGGACCTCCGGCTGGTCCCGCCGGCCGGGGTTTCGCCGCGGTGGCGGGCTGGGCGGGCCGGGGAGCTTTGTTCGGGGTCTGGGTTTTGCTGGGATTGTTCAATTTTCTATTCCTTCCTGACGATTGATATTTTTAAACTTTCAGCAGCCGTTGGATTAATTCCAGATTGCGCCTCACCGCACCCTGGTGCCGGCGAACGGTCTCGGAAGCCAGTTGGCCGCGCCGCCGGATTTCCTCCGGATGTTCCACCAGGTTCTCCAGGGCGGCGGTTAAATCCCCGGGTTTCTCCAGAGGGATGCCGCCGCCGGATTCGGACAACAGCCGGGCCTCCTCCTCGAAATTACCCATGCTTTTGCCGTACAAAACCGGCAATCCCAACTGGGCGGGTTCCAGAATATTGTGCCCGCCATGTTTGGAATCGAACCCACCACCGACATAGGCGATGCTGGCATGCCGGTAATAATCGTTGAGGACGCCCAGGGTATCGACCAGCAGGATGGGAGCCCTCTTCTTTTGTGGGCCCTCCGTCAGCCGCGAATGGAGCTGATACTCCAATCCCCGGCTCCTCAAAATGTCCTCCACCTCGCCACATCGGCTCACATGGCGCGGGGCTACTATAAAATCCCAGTTTAAGGGCTTTTTAATCAAATGTGAAATAGCTTCTGCCACCGAGGCCTCTTCTCCCGGCCGGGTGGAGCCGAAAACAACCGTGACAGCGGAATTTGCGGATTTATCGGACTCTCGAACCTCGGATCCGGGGGAGCCGCTGTCGAATTTCATGTTGCCGGTGGTTTCAACGCGTTCGGGTTCGATGCCCAGTTGGATCAGCCGGTCCGACTCCAGCTGGGAACGCATGGCAAACAGGGACACCGGTTCCGTTAACCAGAGAAACCACGGCTTGAGGCGTTGATAACGGGTATAAGATTTTGCGGACATGCGTCCGTTGGTCAACAGAACGGGAATTCCGCGTTTTTTGCATGCGCGCAACACATTGGGCCAGAATTCCGCCTCGATCAGAACCAGCAGGGCGGGATTGAGACGTTTGAGGAGCGGTTGGATCAGAAACGGTAAATCCAGCGGAAGCTGGATAACCGGACAGCGGGAATCCATCGAGGCGGTGTCAAAACCGGTGGCCGTGGAAGTGGATAACACCACGGCCCGGTCCGCCATTTCCCTTTGCAGGGCCTGGATCATCAGGCGGGCGACCCGTACCTCACCCACCGACGAGGCGTGAACCCAGATGCAGGCCTTTTGCCGGGGAAGGGATTTCCATTGCCGGGTGCGCCGCTGGAATTCCTTGCGGAAGTTCGCGTCCAGGGCCAATCGGATCAACCAGTAAGGGGAAGAAGCGATCAGCACCACGGCTATGATAATATTGTAAGCAATATCCATGGTTGTTAATTATAAACCAGACAGGGTCCCGATGCAGGCTGGAGAAAAGGAAACATTTTTGTGAGCCTTGAGCCGTTTTTTCATGAGGTGATCGCTCCCGGACGCCCGTTCTACCTGCAACCGGTCTACGGGCTGCTGCGTCTGGTTTCGGCAGGATACGCGGCGGCGCAAAGCGTGCGGAGCCGGTTGTACCGCAAAAAATTATTGTCCACGCGCCGCCTGGAATGCCGGGTCATCAGTATCGGCAACCTCACCCTGGGCGGCACCGGAAAATCTCCCATGGTGATTCTGGTTGCCGATGCCCTGCGCCGCGCGGGATTCAAACCGGCGGTGTTGAGCCGGGGATACGGCGGAAATTCGGCCAGGGCGGTCAACGTGGTGTGCGACGGTCAACAGGTCCTGCTGTCGCCGGAGATCGCGGGGGATGAGCCGGTGATGATCGCCCGCCGTTTGAAAGACGTTCCGGTGCTGACCGGGAAAGACCGCTACGCCACCGGACAATACGCCATCGAACAATGGGGTGTGGATACACTGATCCTCGACGACGGATTTCAACACCTGGCTCTGCACCGCGACCTCAATATTCTGTTGTGCGACCAGCGCCGGCCTTTCGGAAACGGTGTGGTTTTTCCCGCCGGCGAACTGCGGGAGCCTCTGTCGGCATTGAAGCGGGCGGATCTGATTTGCCTGACCCGCTGTGGAGATACCGGCGATTCCGAGCCGGTGGCCGCCCTCAACTCCCGGGGGGTGCCGGTGATTCAATCCGGGATGAGCGTGGTCTCGCTGGTCGACCTGAAGTCCGGACAGGAAGCGGATATCGAGGTGATCCGGAATCAACCGGTCGCCGCGTTTAGCGGCATCGCGCATCCGGACGACTTTTTCGATACGTTGGAGCGGATTCCGGTCCGCCTGGTAAGCCGTAACGCCTATCCGGATCATCACGATTATTCCTCCTCGGAATTGCAAACCCTCGCGAGCCGGGCCCGGCAGTCGGAGGCCGGGGCCCTCGTCACCACCGAGAAGGACGCCGTGAAGCTGGCGGGCCATGCCTTCGATCTGCCGGTGTACGCGGTGCGGATCGCGCCCGAAATTCTGGCGGGACAGGAAGAGTGGAATCGCCGCCTGCTCGGTAACCGTAAATTTCACCACAGAGGTCGCAGAGAGAACGGAGAAAACCTGAAACCGGACAGGTGAATTACAGGATAAGCAGGATAAAGCGCCGACTTTTTAAAAAGGGCGGGGGGTGATTCAGCTTCTCCCCTCACCGGGAGCACAGGGCGACGGTTGAAGGTGAGCCAGCTTGGCGCTGGACTCAATATCTCCTCTCCCCTTGAGGGGAGAGGGAAGGGTGAGGGGTGGAGTAATCATCATAACGGCATCCCCTCCTGGGTAAGGAGCGGAGCCATTGATCCCCGGAGAAATATGAACGAAACCAAACCGGATTTTTGGGAGTCGCTTTCCCCCGGAAAAGCGTTGGTGGTGACGGTACTGGTGCCTTCGCTGTATCTGTTGGGTCTCCTGATCGCCTGGCTGGCCCCTAAAAATTTCGGGTTCGGTAGCCGGACACTGGTTTACGTCGGGCTGACGCTGGGCCTCTGCGGCCTGATGTTGTTTGTGGCGGCGTTGATGAATCTGGGAAAATCACTGGCGGTTCTGCCCGGCGCGGACCGGCTGGTGACGCACGGGCTATACCGCTTCCTGCGTCACCCGGTTTACGTCGGTATTAATATGACCCTGTGCGGTTTGTTTCTGGCCGTCGGGTCCACCTGGGGCATGATTTATTTTGGAGCGGTGGTTTTGCCGTTGAATGCGGTCCGGTCCCGGCTGGAGGAAAAAGCCCTCCTGCAAAAATTCGGCAACCAATACGAAACCTATCGCCAACAAACCTGGTTTTGATTCCGATGAGTTCTCAACGAAGCGTATTATCCAAACTCCGGATGCTGGTTCTGGCCGGGGGAATGCTGTCGGCCCTGGTGTCACCGGTCCGGGCGCTGGAGACGGAAGAGGCGTCGGCCTATTGGAAAACCCCGACGGAAGGTTTGGGTGAAGAGATCAACGCGGACCCGATGGCGCTTCAGTCGTTGTTCGCCCTGCCTCCGGACCCGGAAGAAGGAGCCGGAATGCCTGCCCGCAAATCCTCGGCCTGGCTGGGGATTACGATGAAAGACGGCGAGCCGGTTTTCCTGAAAGGAGACACGGATTTTTCACCCTCGTTGCAGGTGGTGAATGTGTTTCCCGATTCCTCCGCGGACCGCGCGGGACTGCTCCCCGGCGATATCATTCTTGCCACCGATGAAGAGAAACTTTCCATCGGCAGGGAAAATTCCGTCATGCTGAATTTCCATCGCCGGGTCCGGGACGCCGGGGCGGATAAGGAGATTTTTCTTAAAATTTTACGTGACGGTGCGGAAATGGAAATGGCTGTCCTTCTGTCGGCCAAACCCACGACGCCCGTCACTCTCAAGCCGCACCCGGTCATCGACAGGCATGCACCGAAAGAGGAGTCCCTGTTGCATCGTATTTTTAAACGGCGGAACCTTTTGCCGGATTACCGGGCCACCCTCGGAGAAATGCGTGAGCGAGTGGCGCAGGTGGTGTCTACCGCCGTTAAAGGGAAGGGCTACAATCCGTTTCGACTGCGGGAGATCAATAGCGTGCTTTACCGGCCCATGGCCCTGCCGTTGATTTCCCGTCAGCTGACTTCCACCTTGCGCCGTAATGTTGAGGATGGGCAGTTGGATGCCCGGGGTTTGCTGGTTTCGGCCATGCGGATGCTGGATTTCGAACCCGCGGTGCCTCCCCCTCAGCCATCGCCCGTCGATTTTCAGGCCTGGCTGGTCCGCCTGTTGCAGGCGCTGGCGGACGCGCGCAAAATGAGGGCGGAGGCGATCGCCGGTTTGACTTCCGAAGACATCGCGATTCTCCGCGAGGGGTCCCGCTTTCTGATGGTGGAAAGTCTGCAAACCAACGATGTGACCGGGGAAGAAACCCAAAACCGCGAAACCTTAAAGCGGTTGTTCCTCAATATTGCGTTGAAAGTGGATTGGCAACGTCTTACCGGGGCCTCTTTGCAGGTGATGCAGGCTTTGGATGTGGCGGCCCTGAAATCCATTAAAAATCCGCTAGAGGAGGCCGCCTTCGACCGGCCCGGCTGGGGGGTTGAGGACGATGGAGAGGTCACCCGGATTCATACGCCTGAAGGGTTGGTGATCGTGGGCGGCGCCGGCGATAACGTTTACAGCGAAGAAGCGCTGGTGATTATTGATCTTGGGGGGAACGACCGGTATCTGGACACGGTGGGCGGGAACGTTCTCCCTTTTCGTGTGGTGATCGATTTTTCCGGAAACGATCTGTACCTGTCGCAAAAAGATTTTGCCCAGGGCGCCGGTTTTCTCGGCGGCGGGTTTTTGATCGATCTGGAGGGAGACGACCATTACCAGTCCGCCAGCTTCGCGCAGGGCGCGGGCGTGCTGGGCGTCGGGATGCTGGTCGATGCCGAAGGCAATGATGTGTACCGTTGTCATGCGTTCTGCCAGGGCGCGGGATTTCTCGGCATCGGGATCGTGGCGGAGCTTTCGGGCAACGATCAGTTTTCCGCCGCCGTGTACGCGCAGGGCTTTGGCTTTATCCGCGGGCTGGGGGTGCTTCTGGAGAGGCAGGGCCACGACCGGTTTTTCGCCGGCGGGGTGTATCCCGATCACCGGGAACCGGAAAAAGCCTATCTGTCCATGTCGCAGGGCTTCGGATACGGCCTGCGGCCCTGGGATTCTCTGGCGGGCGCGTCCGGCGGTATCGGCATTCTGGATGATGCCCGGGGCAACGATTCTTATATCGGCGATTACTTTTCACAGGGTTCGGCGTATTGGTTCGCGCTGGGAATTTTGAACGACTCCGAAGGGCACGATCAATACATCGCCGCCCGTTATTCCCAAGGAGCCGGGATTCATCTGGCCGCGGGGATGCTCAACGACGCCACGGGAGACGACCAGTATCTGGCGCGGTTCGGGGTGTCGCAGGGGTGCGGCCACGACCTGGCGGTCGGGTTCCTGCTCGATAACGGCGGGGACGACCGCTATATCGGCGGTGTCCTCTCCCAGGGTGTGGGCAACGGCAACGGCTTGGGAGTCCTCAACGATAACGGCGGACAGGACGAGTACCATCTGAGAAACCAGGGGCAGGGGCACGGCAACCCGCTGGCTTTCCGCCAGCTGAATAGTTTTGGAATTCTGTTTGATACCGGCGGCGGCGAGGACCGCTATTCCTCCGGCCGGCGGAATAATCAGGTCAGCCTGCAACCCCAGTGGGGGCTGCTGGCGGATCTTCCCTGACCCTTGCCGGAGAGAATGCGTGATGTCGGATTCAAGAAGCCGGGTCCTCTTTCAGAAACTGGTCACCATCAGCGGTGACGAATATGAAAACGGCGAGTTGGTCATCGAGCAAGGCCGGGTGGTGGAAGTGCGTCCGGATGTCAGCGCGTCATTCGCGGGAGTGACGCACGATTTGTCCGACGCGCTGGTGCTTCCCGGTTTCGTCAACGCGCATTGTCACCTGTCGCTGTCCGGGTTGGCCGGGAACATTTCCCGCCAGCAGCGATTTGTCGACTGGATCGAATCGGTCGTCCTTCAGAACAAGGCGCTTTCGTGGCAGGCGCGGATAGAAGCCATGCACCGGGAAGCGAAAACCCTGATCGCCTCCGGGGTAACCACGATCGGTGATTATTTTTCCCATCCGGAATTGCTGGCGGAATACCAGACCCTGCCCTTCCGGCAGGAGTTGTTTCTGGAAACCCTGGGATTTCAGCGGGAAGTGGCGGAATCCAGGGCCGGCGAAGTGGCGGCGCTGTTAGAGGAACATCCCGGCCACGGCAACCAGATCCGTCTGGCGGTGGCCCCGCACGCCCCGTATTCCGTTTCGCCGGAACTGTTCCGCCGGTTGAAGCAATTGGCGGATCAGTGGCACTGCCGGTTGTCCTGCCATTTGGCAGAAGTGAGGGAGGAATTCCAGTTTTTAAGGACCGGCCGGGGAGATTTTCTGGAACTCCTGAAAAGCCGAGAGGTTTATGATGATCAATGGAGCCCGCCCGGGGTCGGCCCGGTGACCTACCTCGATCAATTGGGAGTTCTGGAGGGGATGACCTGTATTCATTTAAATCATATAGATAGGCGTGACCTGGAGCGGTTGGCCCAGAGCCATGCCTCGGCCGTATTCTGTCCCGGCAGTACCCGCTGGTTCGGTCGGGACAAATGGCTGCCGGTGCGCGAACTGCTGGACCGCGGAATTTCCGTAGGGCTGGGGAGCGATTCCCTGGCGAGCAACGAATCCCTCGATTTTTTAAGGGAAATACGCCTGGCGGAGGAGATGTTGCCGGAGTTGCACCGCACCGAAATCCTGTGGATGTCCACGGTGGGGGGCAGTCAGGCGCTGGGGTTGGACCATTCCGGGCTGGAGCCCGGCCAACCGGCGGATTTGATAGGTTTCCGGGGATTCAAGGCGGGCGATTCCTGGTGGGACCCCCCTTTCGATCCGGAACGAAAAAAGGTTGATTTTTCAATGATTTCCGGGAAATCGGCCGCCGATTATTCCGATACCCGATAAGCGTAAGGAGATCCAAAAAAACGGGCCGGTTTTCCGGCCGGCAAAGTTATTTTGAATGATGGATTGCCCGATCTCGCCGATTTTCACAAAAAAATCCATAAACCCTTAAAAAAATTTGTCCTGTCCGGTATATCCGTGATACATTAATGCAGAATTGTCACAAAAGTCGGGGTGTCTTACCTACAGCTTTTTTCTCTTTTTTATTGCACATTACAAAAACAAAAAGTAATATAGCCGTTTATTTTAAATTGCGGGTTAGTGAAACTCGTTGGTAAAACAGCTGATTTTCAATCGGCAGGCAAGGAGTGTTTTTCCCTTGGCCAACGCCTTTTTTTAATGGGGTTTGGCGGGTGGATGTCCGGTCTGTTGTTAGCGTTTATTGAACAGGAAAATATAGGATTCATTCGGGAGGTGGTTACCTCCGGAAGCTGGGGAGATTCCCGAGCGGTCAAAGGGACCAGACTGTAAATCTGGCGGCTCAGCCTTCGGAGGTTCGAATCCTCCTCTCCCCACCATTTGAGATTATGCGGGAATAGCTCAGTTGGCTAGAGCGTCAGCCTTCCAAGCTGAGGGTCGAGGGTTCGAGTCCCTTTTCCCGCTCCAGGGTACGGGTCCCTGAGTGTTTGGGATACATATGAATCGCTGGCATTACGATGCCCACGTAGCTCAGTGGTGGAGCACTTCCTTGGTAAGGAAGAGGTCATCGGTTCAATCCCGATCGTGGGCTCCAGAATATAAGCACCGGGAGAGTGGCGGTAATCCATAGGTTGGTAACAGTAACGATGGGCGGGCCTGTTTGGAGCGGGCCCGGGACGGGTTTATGGCGATAGGAAAAAGAGACATTATCCATTTGGCGTGCGGCGAGTGCAAGCGCAGGAACTATTCCACCACCAAAAATAAAAAGAAGACCACGGCCAGGTTGGAATTTAAAAAATATTGCCGGTTCTGTCGAAGTCACACTTCTCACAAAGAAACCAAATAATCGAATGGCGGTGTAGCGTACCGGTAACCACCGGTGGGCGCGGCCGCTGTTTTGTGGCCGGGTGTCTCTATCCAGAGATGGGCTGATGAGAGCTGAACAATAGGCCAGTAGCTCTAATTGGTTAGAGCGCCAGACTCCAAATCTGGATGTTGGGGGTTCGAATCCCTCCTGGCCTGCCAATAGCTTCGCATACGGATGTCATGATTGGAAAAGCGAAAGAATTTTTAGGGGAAGTCAAGGCGGAGGTCAAGAAAGTGACCTGGCCCTCCCGGAAAGAAGCCGTCGGGGGAACCATGGTGGTTTTTGTCGTGGTGTTGTTGATGTCCATTTTTTTGGGAGTGGTGGACACCCTTTTATCCAAGATTGTGGAGGGATTGATTTCCAGCTGACTATGGAGAAGACTGCGGCCAAAGAATGGTATGTGATTCATACGTATTCCGGCTTTGAAAACAAAGTGAAGAAGAGCCTGGAGGAAAGGTTCGCGCATGCCGGATATTCCGACAAGCTGGGGGATATCATCATCCCGACCGAGGAAGTCGTGGAAATCCGCGGCGGCAAGAAAAAGGTCAGCTCGCGCAAGTTTTATCCCGGCTACGTCCTGATCAACGTGGAAATGGATCAGGACATCTGGTACCTGATCAAGAATACTCCCAAGGTGACCGGTTTTCCCGGCGGGGCCACCCCCGCTCCCTTGACGGAAGAGGAAGTCAAGGACGTGATGGACCAGATCAAGGGAGAGGCGAAAGCGCCCAAGCCGAAGTTTATTTTTGAGAAGGGGGAGAACGTGCGGGTGATCGAAGGGCCCTTCATGAATTTCAACGGGGTGGTGGAAGAGGTCAATCCCGACAAGGGCAAGGTTAAAGTGATGGTGTCCATCTTCGGCCGGGCGACTCCGGTGGAGTTGGAGTTTCCGCAGATCGAGAGAGTTTGATTGTTATGGGTTTGTCACGGGAAGGTGTTTGAATTATGGCTAAAAAAGTAACCGGGCAGGTAAAGCTCCAGATTCCGGCGGGTCAGGCCACGCCCTCGCCGCCGGTGGGTCCCGCGTTGGGTCAGGCCGGGGTCAATATCATGGATTTCTGCAAGGCGTTCAACGCCAAGACGACTGGCCAGGAGGGCATGATCATTCCGGTCGTGATCTCCGTTTATGATGACAAGAGTTTTACCTTTATCACCAAATCGCCTCCGGCCTCGGTTTTGCTGAAACAGGCCGCCGGCGTGGCGAAGGGTTCTTCGAATCCCAGCAAGGAAAACGTGGGCACGGTGAGCCGGGAGCAGGTGAAGGAAATCGCCGAAATCAAAAAAGAGGATTTGAACGCGTTTAATATTGAAGCCGCCATGAAAATCATCGAAGGGTCCGCCCACAGCATGGGAATCAAGGTGGAAGGTTAGTTAAAGGACAAGGCAGGGAAGTATGGCAAAGCACGGAAAAAAATACAGGGCGGTCGCGGAAAAGGTCGACCGGCTCAAAGCTTATGATCTGAACGAGGCCCTTCAGCTGGCCAAATCGGGTGAACCGTCCAAGGCGGATTTTTCGGTGGATGTGGCGGTGAAGCTGGGTGTGGATCCACGTAAGGCGGACCAGAATATTCGCGGCAGTGTGGTTCTGCCCAAAGGCACCGGAAAGAAATTCCGGATTCTGGTTTTCGCCAAAGGCGAAAAGGAAAAAGAGGCGTTGGACGCCGGTGCGGAATTCGCCGGCGGGGACGACCTGATCAAGAAAATCCAGCAAGGCTGGACGGATTTCGACCGCGTGGTGGCCACGCCCGACATGATGGGCACCGTGGGAAAAATCGGAAAAATACTCGGGCCCCGGGGTTTGATGCCTAATCCCAAAACCGGCACCGTGACTTTTGAAATCAAGCAGGCCATCGAGCAGATTCAGGCGGGTAAGGTGGATTTCCGGGTGGACAAGGCGGGGATCATCCATGCCTCCATCGGGAAAGTCAGTTTTGCGGTGGAGGATCTGGTCGAGAATTTTAAGGAGTTGATGGCCACCCTGGTCAAGATGAAACCCTCGACCGCCAAGGGGGCCTATGTCAAGGGAGTCTCGTTATCTTCGACCATGGGTCCGGGGATCAAGGTGGCTTATTCCCCGTAAGCCCGTAGCGCCGGGATCAGGGTTTTTAACGATTGGGTCAATCAAGTTTAGAAAGGATTCAGGTTTTGCCGACACCAGCGAAAGAACAAACGGTTGAAGAATTGAATGACGTGTTCACGCGTGCCAAGTCAGCGGTGCTGGCCTATTATCATGGCATGTCCGCCGAAAACATGACCGCGTTGAGAACTCACATGCGGGAGCGTGCGATCGATTTCCGGGTGGTCAAAAACACCCTGGCGCGGAAGGCGGCCAAGAACACGTCTCTGGAAGTCCTGGATTCGGAATTTAAGGGTCCGGTGTCCCTGGTGGTCAGTTTTGACGATGCCGTGGCTCCCGCCAAGGCGTTGTCGGATTTCGCCAAAACCGGGGCCGAGAAAACCCCCGAAGTGGTGACCGGGGTAGTGGAAGGGCAACGGGTTTCTCCGGAAGAGATTAAAGCCCTGGCGGACCTGCCTTCCAAGGAAGTGCTGTTGTCCCAGATGCTGTCTGTTTTCCAGGGGCCGACCACCAATTTTGTCGGCGTCTTCAGCGCCCTGTTGAGAAAGCTGGTGGGTACGTTGGATGCGATCAAGGAACAAAAATCCCAGGGTTGAATGGAGGCCGGCCCCGGGGTTTTAAGGTATTTATAAACGTTTCGATATTGATGTTTGTTGAGAAAGGAGTTTGAGATGGCTGTTTCAAAGGAAGATGTTATTTCGTTTATCGACAACATGTCGGTGCTGGAAATGGCGGATTTCGTAAAAGAGCTGGAAGAGAAGTATGGAGTTACCGCGGCCGCGCCGACCATGGTCGCCGCCGCTCCTGCCGGTGGCGAGGCCGCCGCAGCGGAAGAGAAAACCGAGTTTGACGTGATTCTCACCGCCGCCGGTGACAAGAAGATTCAGGTGATCAAGGAAGTTCGCGGAATCACCAGTCTCGGTTTGAAAGACGCTAAAGACCTGGTTGAAGGCGCCCCCAAACCTGTTAAAGAAGGTGTCAAAAAAGAAGAAGCCGAAGAAATCAAACAGAAGATCGAGGCGGCGGGTGGGTCCGTCGAGATCAAATAACCGTATTTCGCTCGGATTTAAATATTTTTTGGCAGGCGTTTATTAATTCAACCCAGGACTTTAAACCTTATGACCAAGACAACCACCGAACGAACGCAAGTCAATCCGACGCCCAGGTTGAATTTCTCAAAGATCCCCGCAGTGATCGAGATTCCCAACCTGATCGAAATACAGGTCAAATCTTTCGAATATTTTCTGCAAAGCGAAGTTGCGCCTGAAAAGCGCCACCTCCAGGGCCTGGAGGAGGTGTTTCAGGATGTGTTCCCGATCTCCGACCTCAATATCAATGCCCGTCTGGAATACGTCGGGTATGAAGTGGGGGTCTGGGAATGCGGTTGCGGTGAATATAAAGAGCTGGGCGGACCGGGTGTGGTTTGTGAAACCTGCGATCAGGAAGTCAACTACATCGAGAAATTCAAGCTGAGCGAATGCCGGCAGAAGGGTTTGACTTACTCCGACCCCATCAAAATCATGGTTCGCATGGTGCTCTTCGACCGGGAACGGATCGGATTGAGCGCGCGTGTTCTTAAAGAGCTTCCCGGCAAGTATATTATCGAGGAGGTCAAGCATCCCCAAAGCGGGAAAGTCGTCATTCCCGCCAGGACTCTGATTGACGCCAAAATCGTGGAACTCCTGACCAAGGAGAAAATTCCGGAAGTCACCATCAACTCCGTCCGCGAAGTCAAGGAACAGAAAATCTTTCTCGGGGAAATGCCGGTCATGAGCCCCACCGGTACCTTCATGATCAATGGCGTGGAGCGGGTGATCGTCAGCCAGATGCACCGTTCCCCCGGCGCGTTTTTCGCCCACGACAAAGGAAAGTCGCACGTGAGCGGCAAACTGCTGTATTCCGCCCGTGTCATTCCCGACCGGGGTTCCTGGCTGGATTTCGAATTCGACATCAAGGATATCCTGCATGTCAAAATCGACCGGCGGCGAAAAATGCCCGCCACTATTCTGCTCAGCGCCTTTGGGTTGAGCCAGCAGGAAATATTGTCCATCTTTTACCCGGTGGAGAAAGTTTCCTGTACCCGCGATGGCCGGTTCAGCATGGGCGCAAAGGGTTTGCTGGTCGGAATCAAAGTGCTGGAAGATGTGGTGGATTCGAAGACCGACGAAGTGGTGGTTAAGGCCGGTAAAAAGGTCGCCATCACTCATGTCCGGAAGCTGGGCCGCATGGGACGGTCTCCCAAGGTGGAGATCGATCCGGAAACCCTGATCGGAACTATTCTGGCCACGGACTTGATCGACAGCGAAACCGGTGAGGTGGTCGTCGAGGCCAATGAAGAAGTCACCGGCGAGGTATTTGAAAAAATAGCGGCGAACCGTATCTCGGAATTCGGGATTCTTCATATTGATGAAGAAAGCCCGGACACCACCATCCGGGACACCATGGCTCTGGCGAAAATTAAAACCCAGGACGAGGCCATTCGGGAAATTTACAAACGCCTGCGCCCGGGCGATCCCCCCACTTCGGAAATCGCCAAGACCCTGTTTGTGAATCTGTTCTTCAATCCCAAGCGCTACAACCTGTCGGTGGTTGGCCGGATCAAGATGAACCAGAAATTCGGTTTGGAGATCCCGGAAGACAACCGGTTGTTAACCGTTGAAGATGTGATTGCCGTGGTCAGGTACATTGTGGATTTGCGCAACGGGGTCGGAGCGATCGACGATATCGATCATCTGGGCAACCGGCGGGTCCGGGCGGTCGGCGAGTCTCTGGAAAATCAATTCCGGGTCGGGCTGGTGCGGATGGAACGCGCCATCATCGAGCGCATGTCCATTCAGGACCTGGAAGTCTCCATGCCGCACGACCTGATCAACTCCAAGCCGGTGACCGCCGCGATCAAGGAGTTTTTCGGAAGCAGTCAGTTGTCCCAGTTCATGGATCAAACCAATCCCCTGTCGGAGGTGACCCATAAACGGCGTTTGAGCGCATTGGGGCCGGGCGGATTGACGCGTGAAAGGGCCGGTTTCGAGGTGAGGGATGTGCATCCCACCCACTACGGCCGGATTTGCCCGATTGAAACTCCGGAAGGTCCCAACATCGGATTGATCGCGTCGCTGAGTACTTACGCGCGGGTGAACGATTACGGGTTTATTGAAACCCCGTACCGCAAGGTCACCAGCGGGCAGGCCAGCGATTCGGTGGAATTCCACAACGCCATGGTGGAAGACGATTACATCATCGCCCAGGCCAATGCCGATCTCGACAACAAAAATAAATTCGTGGCCGAGATCGTCGATGCCCGCCAGGGCGGGGATTTCATTCTCTCGCCGAGAGACAAGGTCAACCTGATGGATGTTTCCCCCAAACAGTTGATCAGTGTGGCGGCCTCGCTGATTCCTTTTCTGGAAAACGACGACGCCAACCGGGCGCTGATGGGTTCCAACATGCAGCGTCAGGCGGTGCCCCTGTTGCGGGCCGAAGCGCCTCTGGTCGGTACCGGAATGGAAGGCATCGTCGCACGCGATTCCGGCGCGGTGATCGTCGCTGAAAGGGACGGCCAGGTGATCAGTGCCGACGCCTCCCGTATCGTGGTCCGCTCCACTGAAAAAGGGCGGCGGAAAAACCGGGGGGTGGATTCCAGCGTGGACATCTATACCCTGTCCAAATACCAGCGGTCGAATCAGAATACCTGCATCAACCAGCGGCCACTGGTGACCACCGGTGAGAAAATTAAAAAAGGCCAGGTGATCGCCGACGGTCCCTCGACGGAAAACGGCGAACTGGCTTTGGGCCGCAATGTGCTGGTGGCGTTCATGCCCTGGGAAGGCTACAACTTCGAGGACGCCATCGTCATCAGCGAAAAAGTTGTCAAAGAGGATATCTTTACCTCCATCCATATTGAGGAATTCGAGGTGGAAGCCCGCGATACCAAGCAGGGCAAGGAAGAAATCACCCGGGATATTTCCAATGTGGGCGAAGAGGCTCTTAAAAATCTCGATGACAGCGGGATTATCCGCATCGGGGCCAGCGTCAAGCCCAATGATATTCTGGTGGGCAAGATCACCCCGAAAGGGGAAACCCAGCTGAGCCCGGAAGAAAAACTGCTGAAAGCGATTTTCGGCGAAAAAGCCGGAGACGTTCGCGACACGTCCCTGCGCGTGCCGCCCGGAATTCAGGGCATTGTGATCGATGTCAAAGTCTTCTCCCGCAAGGGCGTGGATAAGGATTCCCGGACGCTTTCCATCGAAGAGGAAGAGATTTCCAAAATCGAAAAGGATTTTGGCGATGAAATTCAAATCGTCAAGTCCGAAACCGAAAACCGGTTGATGGGTATGCTGAAAGGAAAAACCGTCGGCAAAAGCGTTACCATCGGCCGCAAGTCGTTCAAAAAGGGAGACAAGCTGGATGCCGAGGTCCTGGATAAGATGGCATCCAAAGACCTGGCCAAAATACCGGCGCAGGATGTGGACCCCGCCCGGCTTCAGGAAATTGAAGACAGCGGCAAGGATCAGGTTCATATTCTCAAGACCATGATGAATGACAAGGTCGCCAAGCTGAAAAAAGGCGATGATCTGGCGCCCGGAGTCATCAAACTGGTCAAGGTGTTTGTCGCCATGAAACGAAAACTGCAGGTGGGCGACAAAATGGCCGGACGGCACGGGAACAAGGGTGTGGTTTCTAAAATTGTTCCGGAAGAAGATATGCCCTACACCGAGGAAGGCCGGCCGATTGAACTGATTCTGAATCCGCTGGGGGTTCCCTCCCGGATGAACGTGGGACAAATCCTGGAAACCAATCTGGGGATGGCGGCCCGGGCGCTTGGCAAGTACATGGCCACTCCCGTGTTTGACGGCGCCAGCGAGGAAGACGTTCGCCGCCTGCTGGCCGAGAGTGAGTGTTCACCCACCGGTGAGGTGCGCTTGTTCGACGGGCGGTCCGGTCTTCCCTTTCATCAGCAGGTGATGATTGGTTACATCTATATGCTGAAACTGCATCATCTGGTGGACGACAAGATTCACGCCCGCTCGACCGGACCGTACTCCCTGGTCACCCAGCAGCCGTTGGGAGGTAAGGCCCAGTTTGGAGGCCAGCGGTTGGGTGAAATGGAAGTATGGGCCCTGGAAGCGTACGGCGCCGCTTACACCCTGCAGGAAATGCTGACGGTTAAATCCGACGATGTCGAAGGCCGGAAAAGAATGTACGAGGCCATCGTCAAAGGGGATACCAATCTCGCGCCCAGTCTGCCGGAATCCTTTAACGTTCTGGTCAAGGAACTGCAAAGCCTGGCCATCGATGTGGAATTGATTGAAACCGCCAAAGAGGGTTAAGAAACCCGGCGGCAGCTCATATTGATTGGGTCTGTGATCATTAAACTTTATTTTAGGAGACCACGCTTGTGGATAGCCTGAATTTTTTTGAGAAACCCAAAAATCCGATTATGTTTGATGCCATACGCATCCGGCTCGCCTCCCCGGAAAAAATCCGGTCCTGGTCCTACGGCGAAGTCAAAAAGCCCGAAACCATCAATTACCGGACCTTCAAGCCGGAGCGGGACGGTCTGTTCTGCGCCAAGATTTTCGGGCCGGTCAAGGATTGGGAATGCAATTGCGGCAAATACAAACGCATGAAGCACAAAGGGGTCATTTGCGAAAAATGCGGTGTCGAAGTGATTTTGTCCAAGGTGCGGCGCGAGCGCATGGGCCATATCGAGCTGGCCAGTCCGGTGGCGCACATCTGGTTCTTCAAAGGCCTCCCCAGCCGGATCGGACATATCCTCGACCTCAGCCTGAAAGAGCTGGAGCGCATCATTTATTTTGAAAACTACGTGGTCGTGGACCCCGGCGAATCCGACTTCAAACTCGGCCAACTGCTGACGGAAGCGGAATACCGCGAAGCGGAAATCGAATTTCCCCATGGCCTGAAAACCATGGTCGGTTCCGAAGCGGTGATGGAACTGCTGAAAAACCTCGATCTCGATGCGGTCGCCGCGCAATTGAAAGAGGATTTGGTCAAAACCACCTCGGTTTTGAACAAGCGAAAACTTTCGAAACGATTGAAGATTGTGGAAGCGTTCCGCAAATCCGGCAATAAGCCCGAGTGGATGATTCTGCAGGTCGTGCCGGTGATTCCCCCGGAATTGCGGCCTCTGGTGCCGCTCGACGGCGGACGATTCGCCACTTCCGATCTCAACGATCTGTATCGCCGGGTGATCAACCGCAACAACCGGTTAAAACGATTGCAGGAACTGAAGGCGCCGCAGATCATCGTCCGCAACGAAAAACGCATGTTGCAGGAAGCCGTGTCGGCGTTATTCGACAACGGACGGCGCGGCCGCACCCTGCGCGGAACCAACAAGCGTCCGTTGAAATCCCTGAGCGATATGCTGAAAGGCAAACAGGGGCGGTTCCGCCAGAACCTGCTCGGCAAACGCGTCGATTACTCCGGCCGGTCCGTCATCGTGGTGGGGCCCGAGCTGAAACTGCACCAGTGCGGTCTGCCCAAGAAAATGGCGCTGGAGCTGTTCAAGCCGTTCATCTTCAACCGGCTGGAACAAAAAGGATACGCCGCCACCATCAAAACCGCCAAAAAGATGGTGGAACAGGAACGGTCGGAAGTGTGGGAAGTGCTGGAAGAAGTCATCCAGAAGCACCCGGTATTGCTGAACCGCGCCCCGACCCTGCACCGGCTGGGGATTCAGGCGTTCGAGCCGATTCTGATCGAAGGCAAAGCCATTCGTATTCATCCGCTGGTGTGTACCGCCTTCAACGCCGATTTCGACGGCGACCAGATGGCGGTCCACGTGCCGCTGTCCATGGAAGCGCAGGTGGAAGCCAAGCTTCTCATGATGGCGCCCAATAATGTGTTGTCGCCCGCCAACGGACGTCCCATCGCGGTGCCCAGTCAGGACATCGTTCTCGGCTGTTATTACATGACCAAGATTCGCGGCGGATGCCTGGGCGAGGGCCGTGTGTTTTCCGGACCCGATGAGGTCCGCATGGCCTTCGACCATGACGAGCTGGATCTGCAGGCCCGCATTATGGTCCAAATGGGTGGCCGGCTGGAAGTGACCACCACGGGCCGTGTGATCATGGGCGAAGGTCTGCCGAAAGAACTGCCGTTCTCGCTGGTGAACCAGGAAATGAATAAAAAATCCCTGTCCGAACTTATCGGGACCTCCTTCAAAGTGGTCGGGCGGGAGAAAACCGTCGCCCTGCTGGATTTTGTCAAGGAGCTGGGTTTCAAGTACGCCACCGAAGCGGGTCTGTCGATTTCCATCGACCACATGCGGATTCCCGAGCAGAAGGAACACCTGGTCACGAAGGCCGGTGATGATGTCCTGAAAGTTTACAAGCAGTATCAGGACGGTCTGATCACCAATGGGGAACGCTACAACAAGGTGATCGATATCTGGGCGCATGTGACCGAAAGGGTTTCCGAGGAAATGTTCCGGGAACTGGAAACCGCCGATGAACGGATCGTGAACGGTGAAGACGATCAGGATTTCAATTCCATTTTCATCATGGCGGATTCCGGCGCGCGCGGCAGTTCCCAGCAGTTGCGCCAGTTGGCGGGGATGCGGGGTCTGATGGCCAAGCCGTCGGGAGAAATTATTGAAACCCCCATTACCGCGAACTTCCGCGAAGGGTTGTCGGTGATCCAGTATTTCATTTCCACCCACGGAGCCCGCAAAGGTTTGGCGGACACCGCCCTGAAAACCGCCAACTCCGGTTACCTGACCCGGCGCCTGGTCGATGTCGCCCAGGATATTATTATTCTGGAAGAGGATTGCGGAACGTTGCGCGGGATCGATGTCTTTTCCCTCGTGGAAGCCGGTGAAATCATCCAGCCGTTGTCCGAGCGGATTCTGGGCCGTACCACGCTGGAAGACATCGTTGATCCTTTTACCGGCAACGTGTTGATCAAAGCCAACGAGATGATCGATGAAGAAGGGATCGAAATTATCGAAAACGCGGGAATCGAAAAAGTCCGGATCCGGTCCAACCTCACCTGCGAATCCCACCAGGGATTGTGCGTGAAGTGCTATGGCCGGAATCTGGCGACCAACGACTGGGTGGAGATCGGCGAGCCGGTCGGTGTGATCGCCGCGCAATCCATTGGTGAGCCGGGCACGCAGTTGACCATGCGTACTTTCCATATCGGCGGAACCGTCAGCCGGGCGGTGGAGCAAACCACCCTCAGCACCAAAAAGGGCGGGATCGTCAAATATACCGGTCTGCGCACCATCAAAAGCCAGCAGGGCGAAATCATCGTTATGAACCGCAACGGGTACCTGGCCATTCAGGACGAGCATGGCCGCGAAAAGGAAAAATACTCCATCGTTTATGCCGCCAAGCTCAAAGTGGCCGACGGTCAGGAAGTTCAACCTCACCAGACCCTGGTGGAATGGGATCCTTATACCAATTCCATCCTGACCGAAGAAGCCGGAACCATCGCCTTTGGCGACGTGGTGGAAGGCGTCACGATGAAGGAGGATTTCGACGAAACCACCGGATTATCCTCCAAGGTCATCATCAGCCACCGGGATGAGAAGAAACAGCCGCGCATTTCGATCAAGGATGACAATGAGGAAACCCTGCGGCGCTACCTCCTTCCCGCCGGCGCGCTCATCAACGTCAACGAGCACGACCGGGTCAACGCCGGCGACGTGATTGTAAAAATTCCGCGGGAAACGGCCAAGACCAAGGATATTACCGGCGGCCTGCCGCGCGTGGCGGAACTGTTCGAAGCGCGCAAACCGCACGAGCAGGCCACCATTACCGAAATCGACGGTAAAGTGAAATTCGGCGGGTTCGTCAAGGGAATGCGCAAAGTGGTTGTGGTGAGTGAAGGCGGCGAGGAGCGGGAATATCTCATTCCTCACGGAAAGCATATCAATGTTCATGAGGGGGATGATGTGGTGGCCGGGGAGCCCTTGATGGATGGCGCCTCCAATCCGCACGATATCCTCCGCATTCTGGGTGAAAATGAACTGCAGAAATATCTCGTGAATGAAGTTCAGGAAGTGTATCGTCTGCAAGGCGTTACCATCAACGACAAGCACATCGAAATCATCGTGCGGCAAATGCTCCGGCATCTGCAGGTCGAGGATCCCGGCGATACGGACCTTCTGATAGGAGAACAAATCACGAAAAAAGTTTTCAATGTTAAAAATCAGGAAGTGATCAAGGATAAAGGCAAACCGGCTCAGGGAATGCCGGTATTGCTGGGAATTACCAAATCCTCACTCAGCACCGAGAGCTTTATCTCCTCGGCCTCCTTCCAGGAGACCACCCGGGTGTTGACCGAAGTGGCGGTCAGCGGAAAAGAGGACCGGCTGGTCGGATTGAAAGAGAACGTGATTATGGGCCGGTTGATCCCGGCGGGTACCGGCTGTCAGGCGTACACCGGCATCCGCATCGAGGAACCGGAAATCGAAGGAGCGGAAGAAGAGGAAAAACCGGAGGAAACGGCCGTAACGCCCGTCGAATAAATTCGAAAATTACGCTTGACTCCGGCCGGTAGAGTGATAAAATCCAAAGCTTTCTGCGAATCGGAAGCGCTATCTAAATAACGCCAACGAAATCAATAGCTTTTGATAGTAGGGATCCCCGTATTTGGTGGGTGGTCCCAGGGTAGAGAGGTATATTTTGCCGACCATAAATCAGCTTGTCAAAATGGGCAGAAAAAGCCCGGAAGTGAAAACAGCCAGCCCGGCTTTGAAGCGCTGCCCCCAGAAGCGGGGTGTTTGCGTCCGGGTGTACACGTCCACCCCCAAAAAGCCGAACTCGGCTTTGCGCAAGGTGGCCCGCGTTCGCCTGACCAACGGGATGGAAGTGACCACTTACATCCCCGGGGTGGGACATAATTTGCAGGAGCATTCGATTGTGTTGATCCGCGGGGGCCGGGTCAAGGATTTGCCCGGTGTCCGCTACCATGTGGTGCGGGGAAGCCTGGATACCCTGGGCGTGGATAACCGGCAGCAGGCGCGTTCCAAATATGGCGCCAAGAAGCCTAAAAAGAGTTAGTTGGAGGATTGTAGGATTATATGGCACGAAGACGCGAAGCGGAAAAGCGGGAGATTTTACCGGATCCCAAGTTCAACGATATTCTGGTCGCCCGCTTCATTAACAATCTGTTGAAGCGCGGCAAAAAAAGCCTGGCGGAGCGGGTGACCTATACCGCCCTGGATAACATCGGCGAAAAAGTGCCCGGTGAGCAACCGCTGGATGTGTTCAAGAAGGCGATCGAAAACGCCGCGCCGGTGCTCGAAGTCCGGTCGCGCCGGGTGGGTGGCGCCACGTACCAGGTGCCCGTGGAAGTCAGCCGCAATCGCAGGTTGGCGTTGAGCATCCGCTGGCTGATTTTGAATTCCAAAGCGCGGGCGGGTAAATCCATGGCGGATAAGTTGACCAGTGAGTTGCTGGACGCCTATAACAATACCGGGGGGGCTGTTCGTAAAAAAGAAGACGTGCACCGCATGGCCGAGGCCAATAAGGCGTTTGCGCATTATCGCTGGTAATTTTTGGTCCAGGGAATTATGAGTAAAAAAGTCAAACTTGAAAAAATAAGAAATATCGGAATCATCGCGCATATCGATGCCGGAAAAACCACCACCACGGAACGGGTGCTGTATTACACCGGCAAGAGCCACAAGATCGGTGAAGTGCATGATGGCGCCGCCACCATGGACTGGATGGAGCAGGAGCAGGAACGGGGCATCACGATCACTTCCGCCGCCACCACCTGTTTCTGGAGGGATCATCAGATCAATATTATCGATACCCCCGGTCATGTGGATTTTACCGCCGAAGTGGAGCGTTCCCTGCGGGTGCTGGATGGCGCCATCGGTGTGTTCTGCGCGGTGGGCGGGGTGGAACCCCAGTCGGAAACGGTTTGGCGGCAGGCGACCAAATACCACGTTCCCCGGATCGGGTTCGTCAACAAGATGGACCGCTCTGGAGCCAACTTTCTCGGTTGTGTCGAGCAGATGCGTGACCGGTTGAGCGCCAACCCGGTTCCTCTGCAGTTGCCCATTGGGGCGGAAAGCGAATTTTCGGGAATGGTGGATCTGGTTAAAATGGTGGCTTACGTCTATCCGGAAAAAAACAATCCCAAAGGGGAACTCTTCGAAGAGCTGGAGATTCCCGGGGATATGGCCACGCTGGCGGATGAGTACCGGGAAAAGCTGATGGAAGCGGTGTCTGATGTCGATGAAAATATCATGGAAAAATACCTGGGCGGCGAAGAGGTTGCCGAGGCCGATCTGAAGGCCGCGATTCGCAAGGGCGCCCTGGAGTTGAAGTTTACCCCGGTGCTGTGCGGCGCCGCTTTTAAGAATAAAGGGGTCCAGCAACTGCTGGACGCGGTTCCGGATTACCTGCCCTCCCCCCTGGATGTTCCCGCTATCGAAGGCGTCAACCCCAATAACCAGGAGGCCATCGCGCGAAACGCTGATAACGGCGAACCGGTCTCCGCCCTGGCGTTTAAAATCATGACCGATCCGTTCGTCGGGCAGTTGGCGTATTTCCGGATTTACTCGGGTGAATTGAAAAGCGGTTCCTATATTTATAATTCCACCAAGAATGTGCGGGAGCGTGTCGGGCGTATTCTGCGTATGCATTCCAACAAACGGGAGGAGGTTAAATCCGTCGCCGCCGGGGATATCGCCGCGGCCATTGGGTTTAAAAAGACTTTTACCGGGGATACGCTTTGCGATGAAGATAGCCCGGTGGTTCTGGAAGCCATCTCCTTCCCGCAACCGGTGATCTCGGTGGCCATCGAACCCAAAACCAAACAGGAACAGGACAAGCTTTCCGATTGCCTCATCAAGCTTCAGCAGGAAGATCCCACCTTCGAAGTCAAAATCGATTCCGAAACCAATCAAACCATCATTTCCGGTATGGGGGAGCTGCATCTGGAAATTCTGGTGGACCGCATGCGGCGGGAGTTTTCGCTGGACGTCAACGTGTCGAAACCGCAGGTGGCCTTCCGGGAAACCATCACCAAGGCCGTGGAGCACGAGTACCGGTACGTCAAGCAGAGCGGCGGCCGGGGACAGTTCGGCCATGTGGTGATTCTGGTGGAACCCCGCGAGCCCGGCAGTGGGTTTGAGTTCGTCAACAAAATCGTCGGCGGTTCCATTCCCAAGGAATATATTCCGGCGGTGCAGAAGGGAATTGAAGAAGCCATGGGCCGCGGAATCCTGTGCGGATTCTCCGTGGTGGATGTCCGGGTGACGCTGCAGGACGGTTCCTATCATGAAGTCGATTCCTCGGAAATGGCATTTAAGATTTGTGCGTCCATCGCCTTTCAGGAAGCCGGCCGCAAGGCGACCCCCGTTCTTCTCGAGCCGGTGATGGATGTGGAAGTGATGACGCCGGAAGAATTCATGGGCGACGTGATCGGTAACCTGAATTCCAAGCGCGGCAAAGTGAAAGAATTGAGTGACCGGGCGGGAGCCAAAGTGGTCAAGGCGGAAGTCCCGCTCGCGGGGATGTTCGGTTATTCCACGGATTTAAGGTCGGCGACTCAGGGCCGGGCCAATTACAGTATGGAGTTTTTGAAATACGACGTGGTTCCGTCCAGCATCGCGGAGGAGTTGATCGCGAAATCGAAGGGAACTTCTAGTGAGGTTTCGGTATGAATCTAATACCTATACAAATAACAATGAATGGACAAAAAAATGGAGTGATCTGGTATGGCTAAAGAAAAATTTGTGAGAGACAAACCACATGTCAATATTGGGACCATTGGGCACGTAGACCACGGGAAAACCACACTCACAGCGGCCATTACCGAAGTTTTATCTAAAAAAGGGCTCGCTGAGAGTATCGCTTTCGACCAGATCGATAAGGCCCCGGAGGAAAAAGACCGCGGAATCACCATCGCCATCGCCCACGTTGAGTATCAGACCGAAAAGCGTCATTACGCTCACGTGGACTGCCCCGGTCACGCGGACTACGTCAAGAACATGATCACCGGTGCCGCGCAGATGGACGGCGCGATCCTGGTTGTCAGCGCGGCCGACGGCCCCATGCCGCAGACCCGTGAGCACATCCTGCTGGCCCGCCAGGTGGGCGTGCCCCGGATCGTCGTGTTCATGAACAAATGCGACATGGTGGACGATGAAGAACTGCTGGACCTGGTTGAGCTGGAAGTGCGCGAACTGTTGAGCAAATATGAATTCCCGGGAGACGATATTCCGGTGATCCGGGGAAGCGCCCTGCAGGCCCTGGAAAATGCGGGCGACGCAGAAAAGAACAAGTCCATTTTTGAATTGATGGATGCCGTCGACGATTACATTCCCGTTCCCGAGCGTCCCGTGGACAAACCGTTCCTGATGCCGATCGAAGATATCTTCAGTATTTCCGGCCGCGGAACCGTCGCCACCGGCCGTGTCGAAACCGGAATCATCAATGTCGGTGAGGAAGTGGAAATCGTCGGTTTCAAAGATACCACCAAGACCACCGTGACCGGCGTGGAAATGTTCCGCAAGCTGCTGGACCAGGGACAGGCGGGCGACAACGTCGGATGTCTGCTGCGCGGCACCAAGCGTGATGATATCGAGCGCGGGCAGGTTCTGGCCAAGCCCGGTTCCATCACCCCGCACACCAAGTTCAAGGCTGAGGCGTACATCCTGACCAAGGAAGAGGGCGGACGGCATACCCCGTTCTTCAACGGTTACCGTCCCCAGTTCTATTTCCGGACCACGGACGTGACGGGTGTGGTGACCCTGCCTTCCGGCGTGGAAATGGTGATGCCCGGGGATAATGTCACTTTTGAGGTGGTGTTGATCACCCCGGTGGCCATGGCCAAAGGTCTGAAGTTCGCCATTCGTGAAGGTGGCCGGACCGTCGGCGCGGGTATCGTCAGTGAGATTGTTGAATAATGAACGATCAGAAAATCAAAATCAAACTGAAAGCCTACGACCATAAACTTCTGGATTGGTCGGTGGGGGAAATCGTGGAAACCACCAAGCGCACCGGCGCCCGGGTGGTCGGCCCCATTCCATTGCCGACCGTCAAGAACAAGTGGACGGTCCTGCGGTCCCCGCACGTGGATAAAAAGTCCAGAGAGCAGTTCGAGATCCGCACTCACAAGCGGATACTGGAAATTCTCGAACCCACCCCGCAAACGGTGGACGCTCTGATGAAGCTGGACCTGTCCGGCGGTGTGGATATCGAAATCAAACTTTAGTGAAAGTACGGTAATGAAAGCTTTGCTGGGCAAAAAAATCGGAATGACTCAGGTGTTTACGGAAACCGGGGATTGTGTGCCCGTCACCGTAATCCAGGTAGAAGGGTGTGTTCCGGTTCTCAAGCGGACCCAGGAGAAAAACGGCTATGAAGCGGTTCTGGTGGCCTACGGTAAACGTAAGGCCAAGCATACCAACAAGCCGCTCCAGGGGGTCTATAAACAATTGAAGATCGAACCCGCGAAAATGCTCACCGAATTCCGGAGCATGGACATCGGCGACGAAGAATTGGGCAAACCCCTCAGCGTTGAAATGTTCAAGGAAGGGGATCAGGTTCAGGTCACCGGTACTTCCAAGGGTAAAGGGTTTGCCGGGGTGATGAAGCGTCACGGTTTCGGCGGCCATCCCGCGTCCCGCGGTACCCACGAATCGTTCCGGGGGGCGGGGTCTATCGGTATGGCCACCTATCCCGGGCGGGTGCTGAAAGGCCATCCCATGGCGGGAAGAATGGGCGGTCAGCGGGTTTGCGAAAATAACGTTCAAGTCGTCCGGGTGGACGCCGGCAACAATATTTTGATGCTGAAGGGTTCCGTGCCGGGCGCCAACGGCGGTATCGTTCGGATCATACAAAAGTAAACAGCAAGAAAGAAAAATGCCTGATTTGGATTTGACAGACCTGGAAAATAAAAAAGTGGGAACGGTGGCTTTGTCCCCGGACGTGTTCGACGTCCAGGTTCGCGAGCATCTGGTCAAGGAGTATGTCTCCATGCAGCAGGCCGCCCGGCGAAGCGGGACCGCTTCCACCATCGGCAACCGCGGGGAACTGCGCGGCGGCGGTAAAAAACCCTGGCGGCAGAAAGGCACCGGACGCGCGCGCGCGGGAAGTTCCCGGTCACCGATCTGGCGGGGCGGAATGACGATTTTCGGGCCGAGCCCGAGAGACTTCAGCTTCAAGATGTCCAAAAAATCCAAGCGCCTGGCACTGAAATCCGTTTTGACCGAACGCGCCCGGAACAATGGATTGCAGGTGGTGGACAAGCTGACCCTGACCGAACCCAAAACCCGGGGAGCCGTCGATTTGATGAAGAAGCTGGCCCTTCCGGAAAAAACCCTGTTCATCGTGGCGGAAAAAGATAACAACCTGGAATTGGCGGTTCGGAATCTGCCGAGAGCCGATGTGCTTGCCGTGGATGGTCTCAATGTGTTCGATCTGCTGTTGCACGAAAAGATCGTGTGCACGCCGGAGGCGATCAAGAAAATAGAGGAGCGTTTGAATCCATGACGACCAACTGGTACCGAATTCTGGAAAAGCCGCTGATCACGGAAAAAAGCACCCTGATGCAGGAGCATGGCAACCGGGTGATGTTTCAGGTCCAGCGCTCCGCCAATAAAATGCAGATCAAGGAGGCGGTGCAGAAAATTTTCAATGTCACGGTTCTGGATGTCAATACGATCAACGTGAAACCCAAAAGCCGCCGCTTTGGCCGGCACATGGGAAAAACCAAAGCCTGGAAAAAGGCCATCGTATTGCTGAAAGAGGGAGACACCATAGACTTTTTTCAAGGTGCTTAATTAATTATGCCGGTACGTAAACACAATCCAACGTCCGCCGGAGTGCGGTTTCAGACGATTTCCGATTTTCATGAAGTCACCAAAACCACTCCGGAGAAAAGCCTCATGGTTTCCATTTCCCGCAAGGGTGGACGGAATAACCGGGGACGGGTCACCGCGCGCCGGAGAGGAGGGGGGCACCGCAAGCTGTACCGCGTGATCGATTTCAAGCGGAACAAGGACGGGATACCCGCCAGGGTGGTGGGTATTGAATACGATCCCAACCGCTCCGCGCATATCGCTCTATTGGCTTACAGGGACGGCGAAAAACGGTACATCATCGCGCCCAAGGAACTGAAAGCCGGGGATGAAGTGGTTTCCGGGCAGGATGCCGAAATCCGGGTGGGGAATTGCCTTCCTCTGGAACGGATTCCGGAAGGCACCCTGATCCACAATATCGAATTGCGGCCGGGTAAAGGCGCGCAGATCGCCCGCAGTGCCGGAACGTACGCGCAGTTGATGGCCAAGGAAGGCCGGTATGCCAATATTAAACTGGGTTCCGGCGAAGTCCGGCTGGTGGAAATCCGGTGCCGCGCCACTGTCGGCACCGTCGGAAACACGGATCACGAGAACGTGTCCATCGGCAAAGCCGGACGGGTTCGTTGGATGGGCCGGCGGCCGCGGGTGCGTGCCGTGGCCATGAACCCGGTCGACCATCCGATGGGCGGCGGCGAAGGGCGCTCCTCCGGCGGCAGACACCCCTGCAGTCCGTGGGGCAAGCCGGCTAAAGGCTACAAAACGCGCAAAGTGAGGAAGCCGTCCAGTAAATACATTTTGAGCCGGAAAAAGAAACGCAAATAATCAAGAACGGAATCAGCTGAGGGAAAAAGAGAATGGCGCGATCGTTAAAAAAGGGTCCTTTTGTTGACGAATCCCTGTTGGGAAAAGTCGAGGCGATGAACCGGAAGAATGACAAGAAAATCATTCAAACCTGGTCGCGCCGCTCCACCATTCTTCCCGATTTTGTCGGCCATACCCTGGCCGTGCATAACGGTAAAAAATTTATTCCGGTGTTTATCACCGAAAATATGGTCGGCCATAAGCTGGGGGAATTTTCCCCGACACGGACATTCCGGGCGCACAGCGGTAAAACCAAAAAAGCGGCGCCCCCTAAAGGCTAATCAGCGAGATAGAGTTTAAATTATGGACGTCAGGGCACGAACAAGGCATTTACGATTGGCTCCCCGCAAGGCGCGGCTGGTGGCCGATATGATTCGCGGCAAGAATGTGAATGAGGCGATGAATGTTCTCACCTTCACCCGCAAGAAAGCCGCGCGGGAAATTCAACAGCTTTTGAAGTCCGCTCTGGCCAACGCCGAGGAAAACCACAAGGTGGTGGATGTGGACGATTTGATCGTTAAAAAGATTACCGTGGACGAAGGCACGGCCTGGAAGCGGCAGATGCCCCGGGCGCGTGGGATGGCGAATCTCTTGAAGAAAAGAACCAGCCATATCACCATCGTGTTAAACGAAAAATAAATCTGGAGAAAGTGCGTGGGACAAAAAGTTCATCCATACGGATTCCGGCTGGGAATCAATAAACCGTGGAAGTCCAACTGGTTCGGTAAAAGGGATTTCCCGGAACTGCTTCAGGAAGATATCCACATCCGTAAATTTCTGAGAAAGAACCTGTCTCACGCCGGAGTGTCCGGTCTTGAAATCGAGCGGTCCGCCAACCGGATTCGGATCAACATTCACACCGCCCGCCCGGGGATCATCATCGGGAAAAAGGGGTTGGAGGTGGACCGGCTGAAGGAAGAACTGCAGCGGATCATCGGCGGCAAGCAGGTGAATCTGAATATCAAGGAAATCCGCCGGGCGGAACTGGACGCCGGACTGGTGGCGCAAAATATCGCCCTGCAGCTGGAAAAGCGGATTTCCTTCCGGCGCGCCATGAAAAAAAGCGTGCAGTCCTCGCTTCGGTTTGGAGCCTTGGGCATCAAGATCCGGTGTTCCGGCCGGCTGGGAGGCAACGAAATCGCGCGCAGCGAATGGTACCGGGAAGGCCGCGTGCCGCTGCACACCCTGCGGGCGGATATCGATTACGGCACCGCCGAGGCCATGACCACCTACGGAATCATCGGCATCAAGGTCTGGGTTTATAAAGGCGAGATTTTCGAGCAGGCCAAGACGCCCGCGGAAGGCGCCGGCGAGGGAGTTTAAGATTCGAGTGACTCTGGTTTAATAGGAGATTATGCATCATGTTGATGCCAAAAAAAGTCAAGTACCGGAAACGCCATAAAGGCAGGATGCGCGGCACCGCGTACCGGGGCGGCTCCGTCAGTTTCGGTGATTACGGGTTGCAGGCCCTGGCCAGCGGCCGAATCACCAACCGGCAGATCGAAGCCGCCCGTATCGCCATGACCCGGCATGTCAAACGGGGCGGAAAGATATGGCTGCGCATTTTTCCGGACAAGCCCATTTCCAAAAAACCGGCGGAAACCCGCATGGGGAAAGGCAAAGGCAACCCGGAGTACTGGGTCGCGGTGGTCAAGCCGGGACGCATTTTATACGAGATGGCAGGTGTGCGGGAAGATGTGGCCAAAGAAGCGTTTCGGCTGGCCTCGCATAAACTTCCCGTGCCCACACGGTTTGTATCGAAATAAATAAGGCGGTGGAATTGTTATGAAAATGCAGGAAATCCTGGATCTATCGGAAAAAGAGCGGGGCGAGAAACTGAGCGACCTGCGTGAAGAATATTTCAATTTGAAATTCCAACTGGCCACCGGGAAAATCGAAAACCCCGGCCGATTGAAGCATATGCGGCGGGACATTGCGAAAATCCTGACGCTGAGGAAGCAAACCGCCGCGCCGGCGGAGAAAGCCCAGAGCGGTGAGGCCGAGAAGAAATAATCTGAAGCATGGAATCGATATGGAGGTCCATTGAGTCAAGAAAGCGTTAAAAATAAAAAGATGCTGACCGGAACCGTGCTCAGCAACAAGATGGATAAAACGGTGATGGTCAGTGTGGAACGTAAATTTATGCACCCTATGTTTAAAAAGGTGGTTAAGCGCTCGAAGAAATTCGCTTGTCACGACGAGAAAAACGAATGTTCGGTCGGGGATTTTATTTCCATGCAGGAGGTCCGGCCGCTCAGTAAATCAAAGCGCTGGAACCTGGTCAAAATTTTGAAATCGGCGGAAAGCCTGTAAGCGAGTCAATTCGATGATTCAATTGAGAACAGTGATGGAAGTGGCCGACAATTCCGGGGCCAGGAAAGTGCAATGCATCAAGGTGCTGGGAGGCACCGGACGGCGTTATGCGTCCGTCGGCGATATCATCGTGGTGGCGGTCAAGGAATCCGAGCCGCAAAGCCAGATCAAAAAGGGAGATGTGAAGAAGGCCGTGGTTGTCCGAACCCGGAAAGAAATCCGCCGGCCCGAGGGCAGTTATATCAAATTCGATTCCAACGCCGCCGTTCTGGTCAATGATGCCAAGGAACCCGTCGGCACCCGTATTTTTGGTCCCGTGGCTCGTGAGCTGAGAGCCAAGCATTTCCTGAAAATCCTGTCGCTGGCTCCGGAGGTCTTGTAATGAGTGTTACCAAGCTGAGCTTGAAAAAAGACGATATCGTGGAGGTGATTTCCGGGCGGGAAAAAGGGAAGAAAGGTAAAGTGCTGGCCCTGTTTCAAGAGACCGGCAAATTGACCATTGAAAAGCTGAACATGGTCAAAAAGCATATGAAACCCAGCGCGCAGAACAAGCAGGGCGGCATTGTCGAAAAAGAAGGGCAGATTCATATCTCCAATGTTCTTCTGTTTTGCGATAAATGCGGTAAAGGGGTCCGGGTCAAGCGTAAAAAACTGGAAGATGGAAAGCGCGTCCGGGTCTGCGTCAAATGCGGCGAAGTGATGGATAAGGTGTGAACCCGGCCGGGATGGATTCGGTAAAATTATGGCTAATTTAAAGAAACATTATAACGAAAAAGTCAAACCTCAGATTCAAAAGGAATTGGGGTTGACTAATGTCATGCAGGTTCCCCGTTTGGATAAGATCGTGATCAATATGGGGCTGGGAGAAGCCCTGCAGAATTCCAAACTGATCGACGCCGGAGTGGAGCAATTGCGGATTATCTCCGGTCAGCAACCGGTGGTCACCCGCGCCAAGAAAGCGATTTCGAACTTCAAATTGCGGGAAGGGGTGCCGGTAGGCGTGCGCGTGACGCTTCGGGGCAGCCGCATGTACGAATTTTTTGAACGGCTGGTGGGGTTTGCCCTGCCCCGGGTACGGGACTTCAAAGGGCTGTCCGCCAAGGCCTTCGACGGCCGGGGCAATTACACCCTGGGGCTGAAGGAACAGTTGATCTTTCCGGAGATTAATTTTGACAAGATCGACCATGTCAAGGGAATGAATATTACGATATGTACTTCCGCGCAAACGGATGAGGCGGGGAAGGTATTATTGAAATCAATGGGATTTCCGTTCCGGAATTGACCGGCGGGAATCCAAGGTGCATCATGGCTAAAAAAAGTTTAATCGCTAAAGCCAATCGGAAGCCGAAATTCGCGGTCCGCGCTTACAATCGTTGTAACGTGTGCGGACGGCCGCGGGCCTACCTGAGAAAATTCGGGATGTGCCGCATCTGCTTCCGGGCCCGGGCGCTTCAGGGAGAAATTCCCGGCGTGACCAAGGCCAGCTGGTAAAAGCAACATTCATCAGGAGACGGATTGACCCATGTCCATGACCGATCCCATTGCGGATTTATTTACAAGAATCAGAAACGGAATTCAGGCGCAACACGCCAAAGTGGATATCCCGAATTCCAAAATGAAAACCCGCATCGCTGAAATTCTCCGCGAGGAGGGATTTATCCGCAATTTCAAAGTTGCTGAAGACGACAAGCAGGGTTTCCTGCGGGTTTATCTGAAATACAAGGAAGGCGAGTCCGCCATTCAGGGCATCAAGCGCATCAGCAAGCCCGGCCGGCGGGTGTACGTCAACAAGGATAAAATTCCCGATGTCCTGAACGGACTGGGAGTCGCCATTGTGTCCACCTCGTCGGGAGTCGTCACCGACGGCATCTGCCGCGAAAAAGGCGTGGGTGGCGAGGTTTTGGGTTACGTTTGGTAAGGGAAACATCAGATTATGTCACGAATCGGTAAAAAACCAGTCCCCGTTCCCTCCGGCGTGGAGGTCAAAATCGACGGCAGTAAAGTCAGCGTCAAAGGACCCAAGGGGGAATTGTCGCAGGAGTTCAACCCGGCGATGACAATTGAGAATCAGGACGGTCAGGTCGTGGTGACCCGCCCGGACGATACCCGGACCCACCGGGCCGTGCACGGATTGACCCGGGCGTTGATCAACAACATGGTCACCGGCGTGTCCGAGGGATTTTTGAAGCAGCTCAACATCGTGGGCGTGGGATATAAGGTGGAATTGAAAGGCAAGGACCTGAAGCTGCATCTCGGATTTTCGCATCCGGTGGATTACCCTGCGCCTCCCGGGATAGAGTTTGAAGTGGATCCCAAAGCCAATTTCATCAAGATTAAAGGAATCGACAAACAACAAGTGGGTCAGGTATCCGCTGAAATCCGGAAATTCCGGCCCCCGGAGCCGTATAAAGGCAAGGGGGTCATGTATTCGGACGAGCGAATCCGCCGGAAAGCCGGCAAAGCCGCCGCGGGTGCCAAGTAATATAAGGATTAATTTGATATGAGCGCAACCCTCAGACGTCACCGAAGGCTGTATCGAAAAAGACGGGTGAAAACCAAGGTTCAACGCGACCCGGAAAAGTTGAGGCTGACGGTATTCAAAAGTTCCAAGCATATTTACGCGCAGATCGTAAATGACAGGGAACGCCGCACGGTGGTGTCGGAATCGACCACATCCAAAGCCTTCAGGGAGCAAATGCAATACGGGGGCAATGTCAAAGCCGCGGCCCTGGTCGGCGCCATGCTGGGAGAAAAAGCGGTCAAAAATGGAATTCAGAATGTCTATTACGACCGCAACGGATTCATTTATACCGGCCGCGTGAAAGCGCTGGCGGATGCGGTGCGTGAAAAGGGAGTAAAATTTTAATTTTCCGCGAGCCGCTTTGAGCGCCCGCGAACAGGAGAAAATTCATTGCAGGAACGAAATTCCGTAAAACAGGACCTGGTAGACAAGGTTGTTAAAGTTCAGCGCGTGGCCAAAGTGGTTAAAGGCGGACGCCGGTTCAGCTTCAGCGCGCTGGTGGTGGTCGGCAACCGGGAAGGCAAGGTCGGCTGGGGACTGGGCAAGGCCAACGAGGTTCCCGAAGCGATTCGAAAGGGAATCGACAAGGCCAAGAAAAATCAGGTATCCGTTCCGCTGGATGGTTCCACCATTCCGCATGAAATCGTCGGCCAGTTTGGCGCCGGGCGGGTGCTGTTGAAACCGGCTTCCCGCGGAACCGGGCTGATCGCCGGCGGGGCGGTGCGGGCGGTTCTGGAAGCGGTGGGGGTGAAGGATATCCTGACCAAATGCATTCGAACCAATAACCCGCATAACGTGGTCAAAGCCACCATCAATGGCCTGCTGTCCCTGCGCGATGCGGATCAGTTTTCGAAGGCGAGGGAAAAAGCGGTGGAATCCAAATCCTCTGCGTAAATTGACGGAAAGATGAACAATTCATGATTACTTTGTCGAATTTAAAAAATAACCCGGGTGCCCGCAAGAACCCGAAACGGGTGGGCCGGGGTATGGGGTCCGGTACCGGCAAAACCTGCGGACGGGGACAAAAGGGCCAAAAAAGCCGGTCCGGCGGCAATCCGCATCCCTGGTTCGAGGGGGGGCAGATGCCTCTGCAAAGGCGGCTTCCCAAACGCGGATTCACCAACGTCTTCAAGAAAAGTTACGAGTTGGTGAACCTGAAAAGTCTGGCGGCCTTGAAACTGGACGGGCCCGCGACTCCCGAGGTATTGAAGGAAAAAGGATTGATCCGGAAGACCGGCGCGGTCAAGATTCTGGGAGACGGCGAATTGAGCGGGGCTTTGGAAATCCACGCTCATAAATTCAGCCGGACCGCGGTTGAAAAAATAGAAAAATCCGGGGGAAAGGCAATAGTTCTCTAAATGAGCGGCGCGGAGAGTTTCGGAAACTTATTTAAAATTCCCGAGCTCAAAAAGCGGATCCTGTATACGCTGGGAATTCTAATCGTTTACCGGATCGGAGCGCATATTCCGACGCCCGGAATCGACAGTCATGCGCTGGCGGAGATTTTCGCCCAGGCCAAGGGAACGATCATGGGGTTTTTTGATATGTTCTCCGGCGGAGCGCTCAGCCGGTTGACGATTTTTGCGTTGGGCATTATGCCCTACATCAGCGCCTCCATTATTTTGCAGCTGATGACCCTGGTCTCGCCGCATCTGGCGCAACTGAAAAAGGAAGGCGAACAGGGGCAGAAAAAAATAAATCAGTACACCCGGTATGGCACCGTTTTCATCAGTGTGATTCAAAGTGCCGGGATCAGTATTGGGCTGGAAGCCATGAAAAGCCCCGGCGGGGCTCCCATCGTGCCGGAACCCGGTTGGGATTTCCGGTTGATGACCATGTTGACCCTGACCGCAGGGACCGTGTTCATCATGTGGCTGGGCGAGCAGATTTCCGACCGGGGCATCGGCAACGGGATGTCGCTGATCATCTTTGCCGGCATCGTGGTGGGGACGCCGTCGGCGATTTTTAATTCCATGGATCTCATGGGAACCGGGGAATTGTCGGTCCTGGTGGTGTTGTTCCTGCTGGTGCTGATGGCCGGGGTGGTCGGAGTGATTGTGTTCACGGAAGGCGGCCAGCGCCGGATACCCATCCAGTATGCCAAACGGATGGTCGGGCGCAAGATGTACGGGGGCCAAAGCACCCATTTGCCGCTGAAAGTCAATACCTCGGGGGTGATACCGCCGATTTTCGCTTCGTCGATCATCATGTTGCCGGCGACGATGGCGCAGTTTATCGATCATCCGTGGATGAAGCAATTTTCCGCGGTGATGACGCCCGGGAGAATTATTTACAGTCTGATTTTTATCGGAGCCATCTTTTTCTTCAGCTATTTTTATACGGCGGTGATGTTCGACCCCAAGGATGTGGCTGAAAACATGAAAAAGAATGGTGGTTTCATTCCCGGCATCCGACCGGGGCCGAAAACCACCGAATATATTGACTTTATTTTATCGAGGTTGACCTTTTACGGGGCGATTTACCTGTCTTTTGTATGTATTTTGCCGGATTATTTGATAAAATACTTCAACATTCCGTTCTATTTCGGCGGTACGAGCTTGCTTATCGTCGTTGGGGTGTCCCTCGATACCATGCAACAGATCGAATCCCACCTGGTCATGAGAAATTACGACGGGTTTTTGAAAAAGGGGAAGATTAGAGGTCGCCGAGGCTGATTGATGAGGTTGATATTGCTGGGTCCTCCTGGCTCTGGAAAGGGGACTCAGGCCAACTTGTTGCAGGAAAAATTCAATATACCCAAGATTTCGACCGGGGATATTTTAAGGACCGCTGTAAAGGATAATACGGAGCTGGGCCGGCAGGCCAAGCGTTTTATGGATCAGGGGGAATTGGTTCCCGACGATATCGTGATCGGCCTGATCCGGGAACGTCTTGCGGACCCCGATTGCGAGCAGGGATACATCCTCGACGGGTTTCCCCGGACCATTGTCCAGGCGGAAAAACTGGGGGAAACCCTGGAAGCCCTGGGCCAGGATATTGACTGGGTGATCGACCTGAAAGTCGACAAGGAAGAACTGTTGATCCGGCTGGCGGGCCGCAGTACATGCCGGAACTGCGGGGCGATGTTTCACCAGACCTCGCACCCTCCCAAAGTCGAGGGAGTCTGCGATCATTGCGGCGGGGAGCTGTACCAGCGTCCGGATGATAACGAGGAAACCATCCTCAAGAGACAGGAAATTTACAGCAAAGAAACGGCGCCTCTGATTGAGTATTATCAAAAACTGGGCAAACTGAAATCCGTTCAGGGCCGTGGGGAAATGGAGGAAATTTTCTCCAAGCTTTGTAAAATGATGACTTGAATATGTCTAAAGAAGAAGCGATAGAAGTTGAAGGGACCGTTTTGGAGCCCTTGCCTAACGCCATGTTCAGAGTGGAGTTGGATAACGGGCATAAAATCCTGGCCCACATTTCCGGAAAAATGCGGATGCATTTTATAAAAATCCTTTCCGGAGACAAGGTTAAAGTGGAATTGTCGCCTTACGATTTAACCCGGGGGCGAATAACGTATCGATATAAATAGAGCAGGTGGACCATGAAAGTCAGATCATCCGTAAAACCCATATGTAATAAATGCAAGGTGATTCGCCGGCGCGGCGTAGTGCGTGTGATCTGTGAAAACCCGAAGCATAAGCAAAAACAGGGGTGACCGTCGGGTGTTCGACAGGGTCCCCACCTAGAAAGGAACCGGTGTGGCACGTATTGCAGGTATAGATATTCCACGGGACAAGCGGGCGGTCGTTGCGTTGACCTATCTCTATGGCGTGGGGCAAACGACCTCCGCCAAAATTCTGGAGAAAGCGGAAATCCCGCTGGAGTTGCGGATCAAGGACATGACGGATGATCAGATCGCGAAAATCCGCTCCATCATCGAAAAGGAATATGAGGTGGAAGGGGATATGCGCCGGGCCGTCAATATGAATATGAAGCGTCTGATGGATATCGGGTGTTACCGGGGACTGCGTCACCGAAGAGGTTTGCCGGCCCGTGGACAGCGGACGCATACCAACGCCCGCACGCGAAAAGGACCCCGTAAAGTCGTCGGCGCTAAATCTAAAAAATAAATATCTGAGAGAAAGTCATTATGGATAAAAAATCCAAAGGCGGGAAAAAGAAAAGCAAATCCGTTCCGGAGAACGGAGTGGCCCATATCCGCGCCACGTTCAACAATACCATCGTGACCATCAGCGATCTGATGGGCAATGTGGTTTCCTGGTCCAGCGCCGGTGCGCAGGGATTCAAGGGATCGCGCAAAAGCACACCCTTTGCCGCGCAGGTCGCGGCGGAAAAAGCCGCGGTCAAGGCCCGGGATATGGGGATGCGAAAACTGGAAGTGCATGTCAAGGGACCGGGGGCCGGCCGGGAGTCCGCCATCCGGTCATTGCAGGCGGTGGGAATGGAAATTTCCGTTATCCGCGATAAAACGCCCATCCCGCACAACGGGTGCCGGCCACGTAAACGAAGACGAGTGTAAACTCATTTAACAGGAGTATCGGGTTTTGGCAAGATATACGGATTCAGTATGCCGGCTTTGCCGGAGAGAAGGGGAAAAACTGTTTTTGAAGGCCAGTCGTTGCGAAACGCCCAAGTGCGCCATCGACAAAAGGGCGTATGCGCCCGGTCAACACGGGCAGGGGCGGACCAAATTTTCTGAGTATGGCATTCAGCTCAGGGAAAAACAGAAAGTGCGCCGCATTTACGGGATTCTGGAAAAACAGTTCCGTAAATACTTTCAAATTGCGGACCGGAAAAAAGGCGTCACCGGTGAAAACCTCCTGCAATTACTGGAAATGAGGTTGGATAATGTCATTTACCGGCTGGGATTTGCCGGTTCCCGTAATGCGGCCCGGCAATTGGTACGGCACCGCTTTTTTACCGTCAATGGGAAAAAAGTCAACGTTCCCTCGTATCTGGTGAAAAAGGGGGACGTGATCGCGCCGGTTCAGAGCAAAAGCGAAAAATTTCCGATTAAAACCGCTCTGGAAAATATGAAAAGCAAAACACCGCCGGCTTGGCTTGCTTTCGATTCCGATAAAAATCAGGGTCTGGTGCAGTCCCTCGCTAGCCGCGAGGATATCGCCTTGCCCGTTCAGGAGCAGTTGATCGTCGAACTCTATTCACGGTAATGCCCTCACAGCCGGTACAAACATTTCATTCTTTTCAGCACATCTTCTGTGTGTCAACAAAAGACTCAATCGGAGGATTGAATTCATGGTGATGCAAGGCATCGTAAAACCCAAGAGACTTGATTTTGATAAAAAAACCAAAACCGACAACTACGCCAAATTCCGGGCAGGCCCGTTCGAAAGGGGTTATGGGGTTACCGTCGGAAACTCCCTCAGGCGGATGTTGCTTTCCTCACTGCAGGGCGCTTCCATTATCGGGGTGAAATTCGAGGGAATCTATCACGAATTTTCCTCGATCCCCGGGGTGATGGAGGATATCAGTGAAATCATCCTTAACCTGAAGCAACTGAAGTTGAAAATGGAAGGCGAGGCGGAACAAAAAAGGATGTACCTCAAAAAAAGCGGCGCCGGTCAGGTGGTGGCCGCGGGCTTTGAAAGCGATCCGGATATCGAGATTCTGAACCCGGATCACGTGATCGCCAACATGGATTCCTCCGGATCTCTGGATCTGGAGGTGATTGTCAAGCGGGGACGCGGTTACGTTCCGGCGGACCGGCATGACCTGAGCGGAGAGTCCGTTCAGATGATTCCCGTTGATGCCCTCTATTCTCCAATTGAAAAAGTCAATTATACCGTAGAGAAAACCCGCGTGGGTCAGTCGACGGACTATGACGCGCTGGTGATGGAATTGTGGACCAACGGCAGTATCACCCCGGAAGACGCCGTCGCCCATGCCGCCAAAATCGTCAAGGATCACATGCAGATCTTCATCAACTTCGATGAGGAGCCGGAACAGGTTCAGCCGCAGGTGGACGAGAAGAAGCAGAAAATGATCACCAGCCTGTCGAAAAGCGTAGAGGAACTGGAGCTGTCGGTTCGCTCTTACAACTGTCTCAAAAACGCGAATATTCAGACCATCGCGGAACTGGTGCAGAAAGGCGACGGAGAAATGCTGAAAACCAGAAACTTCGGCCGGAAATCCCTGAACGAAATCAAGGAAATCCTGGAGGAAATGGGATTGCACCTCGGAATGAAACTCGAGGAGGAAGACCTCAAGCAGATCACCGCCGCCCGGAAGAAAAAAGAAATGGAAACCAACGGCGATCGCACCTGACCGTTGAATCAACAAGGAAATAGGGAAATACCATGCGACACTTGAAATCAGGCAGGAAACTGGGCCGCACCAGCACACATCGGAAAGCATTGTTCCGGAACCTGGTGACGGCTTTGATTCGCCGGGAACGGATCCGGACCACGCTGGCCAAGGCCAAAGAATTGCGGAGCCATGTGGAAAAAACCATTACACTCGGCAAAAAAGGAACCCTGCATGCCCAGCGGTTGGCGCGAAGGGTCGTTGTGGAGAAGGAAGCTTTCGCCAAATTGTTCGGACCTCTCTCCGAACGATACGCCCAACGCAATGGCGGCTACACCCGGATCATCAGACTGGGCCACCGCCGGGGTGACGATGCCCCGATGGCTTTCATTGAACTGGTGGATCGCGAAGGCGAGGCTCCCGAGCCCCAGCCGAAAGCGAAAGCCGCCAAAAAGGCCGCTCCCAAAAAAGAAACTGCCGACAAGCCGGAGAAGGCAAAAGAAAAGAAGAAAGAAACCAAAAAGGCGGAACCTAAAAAAGACGACAAGAAAACAACCGCCGCAAAGAAGGGTGACAAGAAAAAAGAAGCTTCTAAAAAATCCGCAGGCACGAAAAAAACAGCCACCAAGAAAGCGGCGACCAAAAAGCCCGCCACCAAGAAAACGGCGACTAAAAAATCTACCCCCAAAAAGAAATAAATTTTCAGGTTCGTTTCCAGGACTCCAATCGAGGTTGCCGCCTCGATTGGAGTTTTTTGTTTGGGAAAGAACCGGGCGGCCCGGCCAAAGGCGGTCCGGACTTAGGGGCAGGTTCTGGAAGAGCTCGAAGAGTTCAGGATTCTCCCAGAATTCCGGTCACTGTTTCCAATATTTGCGAAATATCCAGAGGTTTGGGAATATAGGCCCGAAAGCCCATTTCGATAGCCCGGTTGACCTGCTCCGGCATGGCATCGGCACTTACGGCAACGACCGGTATGGATGCGCATTCCTCGAATGACCGTAGCTGTTCGAAAGCCTCGAAACCGTCCATCCCCGGAAGTCGAATGTCCATGAGAATTAAATCAGGCCGGATTTTTCGGGCGAGATGAAGCCCCGTTTCCGCGTCAAAAGCGCAGGAAAGGAGGACATTGGGCCAGGTAGAAAATAATTTCTGGACGATTTCCACATTATCCAGATAATCTTCAATATATAAAATGGTGGCCGATCGGTCGGAACGGATCGGTTCGCTGGCGGATTTCGCGAGCGGTTTTGATGGAGCCGAAGGTTCCGAAGTTCCGGTCGGTAATGTTAAGGAGAAGCGGCTCCCCTTATCCGGCTGGCTGTGAACCTCAATCGATCCGTTCATCAATTGAATCAGTTGTTTGGAAATGCTCAATCCGATTCCACTGCCCTCTTTCCTGCGCTGGTGTTCGAAAGAGCGGTAAAAGGGATCGAAAATTTTATCCAACTGGTCCTGCGGAATACCGGGTCCGGTATCCATTACGTTCAATAAAAATTTTCCATTGGAAACCGGTGTCCAGGTGATCGAAACCTCTCCATGAACCTTATTATATTTAATCGCGTTGGAAACCAGGTTGACCAGGATCTGCTTGAATCGAAAGCGATCGACCCAGGCCTGCAAACCGGAAAAATCCGTTTGGCAATGGAGGGAAATTGACATCTCGTCAGCCAAAGGTTTGAGCAGGTCGATCACCTCATTCACCGCCTGTCGGATAGAAGTATTTTCAAGAGACACCTTCAGGTTTCCCGCCTCGATCCGGGACAGGTCCAGGATTTCGTTAATCAGGGTGAGCAGGTGATTTCCGCCTTGAAGAATTTTATCGACGTTGTCCTTTTGGTTCTGACTGAGGGCAGGGTCTTTGTCCAGCAGTTGACCGAAGCCCAGGATGGCATTCAATGGGGTGCGCAACTCGTGGCTCATCCGTGACAGAAATTCCGATTTCGCCTGATTGGCTCGCTCCGCCTCTTCGATAGCCCCCTTCAATTGCACCTGGATATTTTTGAGCTGGGTGATATCCGCATGCGTTCCCACGGCTCTCAAAGGTTTGCCGTCGGCATCTCTTTCGACCACTTTACCCCGGTCCAGAATCCACACCCAATGACCGTGCTTGCCTTTAACGCGGTGTTCGGTCTGGTAAAAAGGGGTTTTTCCCTCCAGGTGTTGAGTCAGAACCTCCATCACATGAGCCATGTCTTCCGGATGGACCAGCTTTTCCCAGGTTTTGACATTGCCTTCCAGCTCAAACGGCTCGTATCCCAGCATCGTCATCCAACGGGGACTGAAGTAAACTTCTCCGGTAGCGACGTTCCAATCCCATAATCCGTCGCTGGCCCCTTCCAGAGCCAGTTTCAATCGCTCTTCATTGATACGCAACGCTTTTTCGATTTCCTGACGTTTTTGATCGTTAAGGTGTGCGAGGATGATATGACTGCAAGTGGTCAGAAACGGTGTGAGATTGGACACCACCGCTTCATTATATCCCTGCGGCCTGTTGGCCAGCCCCACCATGCCGATCAGACGGTCGCCTGAATATAGCGGCAACCCCAGAAAAGCGTTCAGAGGGGGATGGCCTTGGGGAATGCCGCTTCCCCGGGGGTCGGAAGAAGGGTCGTTGGATATGACCGGCTCCCCGGTGGTGATCACCCGGCCGAACAGTGTATCAAGATTGTAAAACTCCAGTCCGGTCTCAACATTTTCATCATAAAGTTTTTGCGTTTCTTCGTTCCACGCGATGTTGGTGATCGCCAGCGATTTAAGATATTTTTGATCTTTCTCATTCACCAGAACATGGCCGATGAATCCATATTCGCTTTCCGTAAGAGCGAGAAAATTGGCCAGCAGATTCTCAAACAGGACCCGGATATCCATCTGGCCGACGTGGTAAGACTGAATGGTGCTGATGGCGTTGATTAAATTCCGGGATGATTCTCCAGAGTCTGGTTTATTTCGAATATCCAAATCTTCCGGATTATTTTGGGTCGACATATCTTCTTAAATAATTGTTTAAGGATTTTCGAAAAGTCGGGGCAATACAAACGTTTGAGGAAAATCATTGTCCTCTAACAAGACTAATTGCGGCCTGTGGAAAAGTCAACTTGGGAGGGAAGTGGGGCGGATGGGTAAACGGATAACAGGCCGGCCGCGCACCTTCGGCGCAAATCGGAACACCATAAAAATTCCCCATAAATAGCGCCGGCAGGTTCAGGCGTTGGCCGCCTTGAGAGGGCGGATTCGAGTTTTGCCCGGGGGTTTGGGCCGGTCCTTGAATCGGAAATTGGTGTTCTCTTTGATCCATGCCAGCAGATCGTCGTAAGACTTGAAATGTTCCGTAAACCCGTAATCCTCTCCCGTATATTCACAGGAATCGATACTGTGTTCCCTGCAAATATATGGCCGGGTTTCATAAATGGCGCATTTGTTGTCAGGCGTGAGAAATTCGCAGACGGTATCCATCATCAGATACCAGGCCTTTCGGTAAATATAGATGGAAACCCCCTTGTGGGCGATTTGCCACAACATCGCTTCATAGTCTTTACGGTCTTCCGGCTCATCAATTTCCACGGCGAAATAGGTACAGCATTTGGCCGGTAAACAATTTTTGCATTGGTCCCAGGGGTTCTTGATTTTCTTTTTAGACATATGGATTATCCTGTTTCAGGTAAAAGTGAATGATGGAACATTGCAGGCGGGTTGCAAACACCTTCATACCGGCCTTTGCGCCGCATTCAGGTACGTCATTGTAACCAGTTCACTCCTCTCTTTCAACCTTGTTTGGCCTTGGCGAGCCAGAAAGATTTAAAAGCGGAAACCCCGGCTCAGGTTTTTCGATAACCGTAAAGCCAATGCGCCGTGCTGTCCCCAATATTGCGCACGGTGTGCACCGCCTGTGCGGGAATAAACACTTCCTGACCGGGTTCGGGATAAAAGGTTTTTCCGTCCATGACCCATTCCAGCTCGCCTTCCACAACCACGACCCGCTCATCCACGGAGTGGACGAAATCCTGCCACACCTGTCCGGGGGGATCGGTCCACAGGTCGCAAGAAAATCCCCGTTGCGCCCAGTCCCCGGCTATTTGTTTCTGATCGATCATCGTCACCCAGGAATTTGTCTTCCCGTCTGGGATGGACGGAATCCTTCCGCACTCAGGGCTGGGTGAATGCCAGAAAAGCCGAAGGATTGCGCGTGTCGAACCGGTACAGGCCTTCCTCCCTGGCGATGCGCAGGGCGGCCTCATGCTCCAGCGGAGAGGTCCGGCGATGGATTTCCCGGTAGCGGCTTTCCGTCACCTTCCCGGCCGGCCGGTACTGGTCCATGATATTGATGTAGGTGTGCGGCGACACTTCACGGGCCAGAAACCGCATGATTTTACGCGAGTCCTCCGCATTGTCCGGCATCACCAGATGACGCACCAGCACGCCGCGCTTCGCCAACCCCTGCTCATCGAAGACCAGATCGCCGACCTGCCGTTGCATTTCCCGGATCACGGCTCTGGCGGCCTGCGGATAATTTTTCGCTTTCAGATATTTCGCCGACAACCACTCATCCCAGTACTTGAAATCCGGCATGTAAATGTCCACAATGCCGTCCATCATCCGGATGCTTGCCAGCGAATCGTAAGCGCCGGTATTGTACACCAGCGGCAGTCGCAGGCCCATCTGGACGGCGAGCGGCAACGCCTCCAGAATCTGCGGCACCACATGCTCCGGCGTCACGAAATTGATGTTGTGACAGCCCTTTGCCTGCAACTCCAGCATCATCTGGGCCAGCATCTCCGGCCGCGCCTCCATGCCGTCGCGGCTCTGGCTGATGTCGAAATTCTGGCAGAACACGCACTTCAGATTGCACATCGAAAAGAAAATCGTGCCGCTTCCGTTCCAGCCGCGCAGGCCATCCTCCTCGCCGAAATGCGGGAAATGGCTCGACACCCAGGCATAGCGTCCCGTTTTGCACAGCGCCCATTCATCGTTGAGCCGGTCCACCCCGCAATCGCGCGGGCAGACTTTGCAGTCCGCCAGTTCGCGGAGCGCTTCCCGTGACCGGCGGTACAGCTCCCCCGTCCGGAACAGTTTCATATACGCCGGCTCAAAATCCTCGGCATTGATTTGAAATGATGGAACGGAATCGGTCATGGTTGCCTGAGTTGGAATTTCAAATGTTGATATCGCTATCATATAAGGTTTTCATTCAGACTTCCAGCCCGGCACCCTGCCGAGCCACAAAGCGGTGAGGGTGCAGCAGAGACCCTCCCGCTCCACCCGGCCGCGCACGATATAGGGTCCCCGGTCGTAGAGAAGCGCGCCGAACCGCCGGTAGATTTTCGGAAACAGCGTCACCTCGAAACACGCCGTCGGGTCCTCCAGCGTCATGAACTTCATCAACTCCCCCCTGCCGGTACGCGTGCGCTTGGCGGTGATCATCCAGCCGGCCAGCGTCACCAGCCGCCCGGCGTGCCGCGATAAATGCCGCGCCGCGATGACCGGCAAGATCGACCGCGGCCAGGGTTTATGCGCGGGCCGCCCGGTTTCCGGCAGAATGAGCGTGCCGGCCGCGCCGTCCGGCGCATCGGCGACCGTCACCCCATACAGCGCCAGCAGATGCTCCGACACCGTCAAATCGAGACATTCCAGCTCCGCCCACAGCTTTTCCTGCGGACTGTATGGCTTGATGGTGAAAGCCGGGAAAGAAGGAATGGGGCGGTCCATTATTCCCGGAAGACAAGGCGCATCCGAATTTCTGGAACCCGAGCGACGCTTCATTAGACGTTTGAGTTGCCACAACATTTGCGCCTGATGAGATTGATTGCAGGATGGAGTGTCAGCCCTCTGCGTGTGGAGGCACTCCGCCAGCGCGCCGCAGCGGATGAGCGATGCCGCCTCGTGTTCCTCGATATCCACCCGCGCCATAAAATCCGCCAGCGATGTGTACGGACCGTGTTTCCGGTTCTCGATGATGGAGTCGATGGCGTTGCGGCTCAGATGCTTCACCTGCATCAGCCCGATGCGCACCCGGTGACGTCTGGAGGAAACATGGGGTTGTGCCTGGAGATGTGAATTGCAAGAGGAAGTCGCCCCCCCTTGCAAAGGGGGCCGGGGCCGGCGAAGCGCCGGAGCAAATTTC